>Ga0316204_10000303_pt1 | contig 200828 bp, 195 predicted proteins | sample 6monrhotite_MG_2_FD_205661 | JGI IMG/M metagenome (GOLD analysis project Ga0316204, IMG submission 205661) | Microbial mat bacterial communities from mineral coupon in-situ incubated in ocean water Damariscotta River, Maine, United States -... | ecosystem: Environmental > Aquatic > Marine >... | reverse complement strand
TACGAAATTGGAGTTTGACAATTTCTCAGCTCAATATTCATTTTAAGGAGAGACTAAAAGACGCTTTAAGATTATGATACAATCTTAGGAGAAATTAGGTGTTGACACAGAATTTATTACACTCCCATCAATTGTAGATTTTAGTTTACTGTTTTCATCTTTGTACTCTTTGATAGCTTTTGCAGGTTCCATTGCCATCTCTGCATTATCCAAAAATATCTTTTGCCAATTTTGAATATTCTTAGGTGTTACGTTATATTTGCTGGCAATCTCATTGAGTGTTCGCTCACCTTTTAATAATTCAATCACCAATTTAGTTTTAAATTCCGTTGTATAAATAGTTCTCTTTCTGCTCATCTTTTATCCCTATTCAATATTTTGTTATTTTAACTTTTTTGGAATAAGAATCTAGATTTTTCTCTCTTAATTTCTTGGGGTATTATAAAATTTTCAGAACTCTCTTTAAACTGTTTTTTAATACTGTTTGATACAGTATTAAAACTATTTTTTTCTTCTACTTGTTGTGGTGGATTTTCTTGCGATACATCTATTCAATATTTTTCTATTGTAGCTTTTAGTCATTGGTATTTATAAAACTTAAAAATCTCTAAATCTTTATCATCAAACAGTCTTTTATTTTTTAAAAATTGTTTAGAAACTGTTATATTACTGTTTATAACTTCATAAACTAAAGTTCTTGATATGCTATGAGAAGAAAGCTCTTTTATCGAATATTTCATATTATTAAACTGTTTAAAATTGTTTATTTATAGTTTGTACAAAATTTAAAAATAGTAAAGATAATTTTAAAAGAAACAAATTTACTACTTTAAATATTTTAATTGTTTTATATGTTTTAGAGTTTATTTAATGGCTTTGATAAGTTATCAAAAGAACGTAACTACAACAAATTTACTACTAAGTACAACAAATTTAAGACAATAAAAGAACTTTTTTACTACTAAAAGCAACATTACTATTGACTTGTTGTTTTTAAATTTTTATCATTAAAGTATGAATAATACTCAATAATCTAAAAGTAGCAATCTAATTGTAAAAAGTAATCATCTTATAGAAAGTAGTTATAAGGTTTGACTTATTGAACTTAAAATAATTTCTAAGCTTTCATCAAAAATTAATAAAAATGATACTGATTTTAAAAAAAATATATTTAAGACTAAAAAGCTTTTAGATGAGTTTTGATTATGAAATAAAAATCACAAAGAGATTGAAAAAGCCAGTAAAAAACTTTTATGAAGAACCTTAACAATTAAAAAAAGTGAAAGTAATATTTTATTGATTAATTTTTTATCATCTGTTGAGTATAAAAAGAATGAGTGAGTTGTAGAACTATGTTTTGACCCAAAATTAAAGCCATATCTTTTAGAGCTAAAATCTTTTTTTACATCATATCACTCAAAAAATATTATTAATTTAAAAAGTATATATGCAATTAGGATGTATGAGCTTTTAAAACAGTATGAAACTATCTGAAACAGAACTATAAGGGTAGAGCATTTGAAAAATATTTTAAGTATTGATAAAAATAAATATGCTTACAATATGTTCAAAAAAAGAGTAATACTAACAGCTCAACAGGAATTAAACCAAAATACAGATATTTATTTTGAGTTTGAAGAGATTAAGCATTGAAGAAAAATAGAAGAGATTAAATTTAGAATAGTTTCTAAAAATAAAATAAAAATAAATACTAAAAATCAGTTTTTAAAAGATGACTTTATAGCGAAAAGAAAATTATTTAAAGAAAACCAATTTTATAAAAATGAAGATTTAAAAAGAGAGCGTGAGGTACAAAAAATAAAAGCTACTAAATTTAAGGTTACTAAATGGTGTAAAGAAAATAAAGAAGAATTTGAAAAGATACAAGCTAAATGCAACGGAGACTATCTCCAAGCAAGAATATTTATAGAAAAAGAAATATTATAGATAATTTGCTTATATAGTGTTTTGAGATATACTTTAAACTGAAATTATTATTACAAAAATATGAAAAATAGATTAAATAAACAAGATTCAAATATTTGAATTGAAAAAGGAAGACCTTTTAGTATGCTTGAAGAAAAAGGAGCGTTTTTAAAATTAATTACTAACGATATGAATAACAAATTAAATCTATTAGAACTTTTCCCCAGCGAAGAAAATTTAGAAGTTTTACTAAAACAAATAGATGAGTTAAAAAAATCATTAGATAGCTTTAGACCCTTAGAGGGTGAACACATAAATAAACTCAATGATTATTTTGAGGAAGTTTATACTTATGATAGTACAACAATTGAGGGAAATACTCTAACCTTGCAAGAGACAGCTTTAGTATTAAATAAAGGTATTACAATAGGTGGTAAAACACTAAGAGAGCATTTTGAAATTATCAACCATAAAGAGGCGATAGATTACATAAAAGAGATTATAAAAAACAGTGAAAGCTTTAATAAAAAAATACTTCTTGATATACACTACCTAATATTAAAGAATATAGATGCTGACAATGCAGGTAAATACAGAAATATAGATGTTTATATTAGTGGTTCAACACATAAGCCCCCAATATTTTTACAAGTTCAAGAGCTTATGGATGAATATTTTGAATTTTATGAAAAAAACAAAGATGTAGTACACCCAGTAATCTTAGCTACAGAAATGCATGAAAGGTTAGTAACTATTCATCCTTTTGTTGATGGTAACGGTAGGACATCAAGACTTATAATGAATTTAATCTTATTGCAAAATGGATACCCAATCACAAATATTTCAAGTAAAAATGAGTTAAGAGAGGATTATTACAACTGTTTAATGACGGCGCAAACTAAAAATGAAAAAGAATTATTTTACAAATTTATAGCAAAGAATGTAAAAGAAGCTCTTATTAAATATCTTGAAGTTATTTCAGTTAATAGTGAAAATAACAATAAAGGGGAATATTTTTATAAAAAAGTTTTAAGTTTAACTAAGAAATAATTTCTTAAAATCTTAACCTTACAATTTTAGTGTGGTAAAAACTATAGTTTTACCCACACTAATTTTCAAAAATAAAAATGGCTCAGTTATGAGCTTTAAATTTTACAAATTTCAATAGGTTTTTCCCACAAAAACAACTTGACTTAAAAATGCCATTTATGGCATACTTGAGAAAAAGCAAATATCCAATGAAAAAAGAAGAATTAATTTTAAAATTATCAGATAGAAAAAATAAGCTTGGCATAAGTCTTGAAAACTTAGCAAAACTTTCTCATGTTGGAGTTAGGACGGTAAATCGTCTATTTGCTGGTGAAGATGTAAAACTAAGCACTATTGAAAAAGTAACTAATCTTTTAGGTGTTGATTTCTCGGGTAATGCCACTATAAACATAAATGAGCTAAATAGACATAGAGCGCATGAAAAAGCTCTTTATATGGCTTCATTAGTTCAGCAGACATCAGCACTTGAAATGCAAGGACTAGAAGACAATCAACTAAACTCACTTATTGAAGAGTTTGAGCATGAATTTTTAAATGGCTCTTATAGAAATACTCTTTGGGCAGTTTAAATAAAAGCTATGAAAGATTCTACAAAAATTAAAGATGCTACCTATCCTGATGATATATCAGGATTAAAACTCTCAAGTGAAAAAGCATATACAATCAATGAACTTTACTTTTTTGAAGCAAAAAACATATCAAAAGCTACACTGAAATATCTCTCTTCAAAAGAACAAAGCCATCAAGCTACATTTAGCTACGATTGGTTTTTAAAACTTCATGAAGAGATGTTTGGCGAAGTATGGGACTGGGCAGGAAAAATTAGAACAGTTGAACTCTCAATTGGTATCAAAGCCTACCTAATTTCAATGGAAATTAAAAAGCTTGTTGATGATGTAGAGTTTTGGAATGAACATAAAACATTTGATATATTTGAAATAGCTTCAAGAATTCATCATAGAGCTGTACAAATCCATCCTTCCTTTTAAAAATGGAAATGGTAGATGGTCGAGAATGCTTGCGAACGTCTATCTTAAAAAGAATTCAAAAGAGCCTACCAAATGGAACGAAACGCTTCTATCAAAAGATAATCCTAAAAGAGATGAGTATATTAAAGCTCTAAAAAAAGCTGATAACGGTGATTATACAAATTTGATTGATATGCAAAAAATTACTTATTAACAGTGAAGAAAAAAGTCATAATCTACGCAAGAGTATCAACAAAAAATCAAGATACACAAATGCAACTCCTGAAACTTAAAGAGTATGCAAAAAATCATGATTTTGACGTGATAGCTATTTTAGAAGATATTTGAACTTGAAAAAATATCAAACGCCCAAACTACAAACAACTTTTACAAGAAATTCATCTAAAAAGCTTTGATGTGCTTCTTATTTGGAAGTTAGATAGGCTTTCACGCTCACTTAAAGATTTAATTGAACTTTGAGAAAGACTAAATCATAAATGAATAAATCTAGTCTCATATGATGGCTCAATTGACACAACTACACCAACTTGAAAGATGATGTTTAATATCATGGCGTATTTGCTGAATTCAATAGAAATTTAATTGTTGAGAATGTAAAAGCTTGAATTGAAAAAACTAAAGCTAAGTGAAAAATACTTGGTCGTCCAAAAACCAGCAATAGAGTATTTACTCAAAAAATCTTAGAAGAAGCAGTAAACCTAAAAGCTCAATGATTTTCTTATAGAGAAATTGCCAAAAAGCTGAATATTAAAGATTTTTCATCATTAGCTAAAAGAGTTAAACAGTACCTTTGCGATACTGTTTAATATTGCATCGTCTAATTTGAGATATGACCTTCTTTTTTGCAAGTATTAAATTGATTATTATGCACTCTTCTTGCAGTATTCATACTGTCATATACTCTTAGTGATACATCTTTTACGCCTTTTATTTTAGAAATAATTCTTACAGCGTCATTTTTTCTTCTATCCCAATCAGAGCTTTGATTGAACATACTCCCTATATCACCACCAGATTTACTTCTTGAGTATGCAAAACTTTCAACAATACACAAAGTGACATATCCTCGTTCATAACCACACATAGCAACTGGGAAGCTTTTTAAATTAGGATGATAGTGTAATTCTTCAATGATTTCACATTGAGCTTTACTCCCTCCAAAGTAAAAAGAACCTGCATAAACAGAAACAACAGTACTTAAAATAAACAATAACTTCTTCACATGAATTCCTTTAAATAGTTTTACAAACATAATAATGACCTATAAATCATTAAAATATGATTAATAGGTCATTGTTTATTATTTATGATAGATATATCATTTTCTATGACAATTGAACATTTAAATCAAAAAACTGATGAAATGCACACTCTAATTTCATCAAATGTGGTGAAATATAGAAAACTAAAGAACTTTTCACAGTTAAAATTAGCAGTTGAAATAGGGCTTACAGGCAATGCTTTTATATCAAGAGCTGAAAAAAGAATAGACAATGCACATTTTAATATAGAACATATTGTTAAGATTGCAATAGTTTTAGATGTGGATATGAAACTATTTTTTGAAAAGTAATATATTTATATTATTCAAAAGCTCCATATCAGTTAGATGGAAACTCTAAACTCTCAACTGCTTCTTTTAAAGTATTTGCAATATATCCTTTAGCGTAACGCCCAAATGTCATACCAGTTTTTGCATGCCCCATTAATTGAGCGATAATAGCTTCACCAATCATATTATTTTGAAGTTTTGTAGCAAAAGTATGACGAAATGAATAGAGTACTTTTTTAGTGCTACTACTGATATTTTGCTTAATAAAATCGTTACTAAATTTTGATAAATAATCAGAAGTATAGTTTTTCTGTATTGCGACTAGGTTTTCTACAATCCCTAATTTTAATAGATGTGAGTGAATAGGTATTAATCTATGTCTTGCAAGTGTCTTTAGTTTTAAATTAGGGTCTGTTAAATCAAAACACATCACACCATCAACCTCAGAAATTTTTGCTTGCAAAAACTCACTATTAATCATTCCAGTATAAAAAAGAGTATAGTGAAATAGTTTTATATTTTTTTCTTCAGTATTTAGTTCAATAAATTTTTTAAGTTCATCATCACTAAAAATTTCTCTTTGTTCTTTTGCATTGCCTCTGACTTTGAATTTTAACTCAATCGCTGGATTAAATCTTATATATCCATATTTTTGAGAAAAGCTAAAAAGACTCATTATCCATTTAAGATAGTCATTAACTGTTTTAATAGATATTTTCTCATCATCTTTAACATTTGTAAGAGATATGATTTTAGAAATTTTCATACGTCTGTATTTTTGAATATTTCTTTTAGGTAAGCCTTGAATAATCTCTCTTATCTCTAAAAGTTTTTCTCTATCAACATCTTTAATAAAAGTGTCTTTATTAATTAGTTCAAAAAAGATGTCATTAAAAAATGCTTTATAGGCTTTTTTCTGTGCTTGGGATGTAGAATGTGGTATATTTTTGTGATAAATCTCTACAATTTCACTTAAAGTTTTACCTTGTTCTTTTTTTGTTTCTTCTTTAATATCCATAATTTCGGGCTTTTTAGAGACTTCAATATTATTTGAACCTTGTCTTTGACCTGTGGCTTGCTGGTCTTTAGCTAATACTTTTGATAGATATTCATTGACTAATGAAATTTCTTGACTCTCACTAAAAACTCCAAGTTTTAGAGTTTGCAAAAGTTTCATAGTTTCAGCTGTTACAAGTCTACACAGCTTACGAGCCTCATTATAAGATTTTGTCTTAAGTCCTTTAACTATTTCTGTCTGATTAAAGTACTTTCTATAAGCGTCTGGTATCCTGATACGGAAGCTATAATAGCCGTAAGAATTTCTTGCTAAATGTTTCATTTGTGTAGTAGTTTATGTAGTAGTCTCTAATTGAGCCTATTTAAATACTAAGCTTTGATTTTTAAAAGTCAAGCAAAGTTCGTATTTATGGGGTTTTATTATGGTGTCAGAAGAGGGACTCGAACCCTCGACCTCCGGCTTATGAGACCAGCGCTCTAACCAGCTGAGCTACTCTGACTTCTGGTTTAAGAGCGAAATTGTAGTTTTTTTTTGCTTATAAAATGATAAAAGTAAAAAATTATTTTTGTAAAGTTTTTTCAATTGCCTTTTTATCAAAGCCACATATCCATTTACTACCTATTAAAACAGCTGGTACGCCTCTACAACCATGGTTTTCACAATCTTGTGCTGCATTTTTATCTTTTGATATATCTATTTTCTTAAATTTTATTTTATTTTTTTGAAAATACATTTCGGCTGTTTTACACCATTTACAGTTTGGACTAGTAAATAGTACGACTTTTTTCTGTCTCTTTTGTTCTATATTTTCCATCTACATCAACCTTTATAATTTCTGAAATTTTAGCACTTAACTCCTTGAAAGTAAATAAAAGTATCTATTTACTGTTAATTAACTTTAGCCTTTAAGACTAAGGGTATTGACAAGCGAGAGATTTTCTTGTACTATTTCAGATATTTTTTATAAGGAGCTCATATGAACTTTCAACCTTTAGGTGATAGAGTTTTAATTAAGCGTTTAGAGGAGCAAAATACTACAGCTTCTGGCATTATTATTCCAGATAATGCAAAAGAGAAACCGTCTCGCGGTACAGTATTGGCTGTTGGTAGTGAGGCTGAAGAGGTAGTTGTAGATGATACTGTTGTTTTTGGTAAGTATGCTGGAACTGAGCTTGTACTAGATGGACAAGATTACATTGTTATGGAAACGTCAGATATTCTTGGCGTAATTAAATAATTTTAAGAGGATAAATATATGTCAGCAAAAGAGATTCATTATTCAGACGATGCACGTAACAGCCTATATGCAGGTGTAAGCAAATTAAATGACGCTGTAAAAGTTACAATGGGACCACGTGGTCGTAATGTTTTAATCCAAAAAAGCTTTGGAAGTCCATCAATTACTAAAGATGGTGTTAGTGTTGCTAGAGAGGTTGAACTTAAAGATCCTTTAGAGAACATGGGTGCACAACTTGTTAAAGAGGTTGCATCAAATACTGCTGATGAGGCAGGTGATGGTACTACAACAGCTACAATTTTGGCACATTCTATTTTTAAAGAGGGTTTGAGAAATATTACAGCAGGAGCAAATCCAGTTCAGGTAAAACTTGGTATGGATAAAGCTACAGCAGCAATTTTAGAAGAGCTTAAAAAAATCTCTCGTGAAGTTGACGGTGTTAGTGGAATTGCTCAAGTTGCTACAATTTCAGCAAATTCAGATAAAAAAATCGGTGATTTAATTGCTGAAGCTATGGAAAAAGTTGGTAAAGATGGTGTTATCACTGTTGAAGAGGCAAAAGGTATTCAAGATGACTTAGATGTTGTTGAGGGTATGCAATTTGATCGTGGTTATTTAAGTCCATACTTCATTACAAACACAGAAAAAATGACAGCTGAAATCGAAAATCCATTTGTTCTTTTATATGATCAAAAAATTTCAAATCTAAAAGATCTTTTACCACTTTTAGAGCAAGTTCAAAAAACAAATCGTCCACTATTAATTATCGCTGAAGATGTAGAGGGTGAAGCACTTTCAACTTTAGTTGTAAATAAACTACGTGGTGTTTTAAATATCTCTGCTGTAAAAGCTCCAGGTTTTGGTGATCGTCGTAAAGCAATGCTTCAAGATATCGCAATTTTAACTGGTGGTCAAGTAATTTCAGAAGAGACTGGACATACACTAGAGGGTGCACAACTTGCTCATCTTGGTCAAGCTGCACGTATTGTTTTAGATAAAGATAATACTACTATCGTTGATGGTGCAGGGGAATCTGCTATGGTTGAGACCAGAGTCTCTGAAATTAGAACACAAGCTGAAGCTACAACTAGCGATTACGATAAAGAAAAACTTCAAGAGCGTTTAGCAAAACTTAGTGGCGGTGTAGCTGTTATTAAAGTTGGTGCTGCAACTGAGACTGAGATGAAAGAGAAGAAAGATAGAGTTGATGATGCACTTAGTGCAACAAAAGCTGCTGTTGATGAGGGTATTGTTATTGGTGGTGGTGCTGCACTTCTTAAAGCTGCTTCAAAAGTTAATTTAACTCTTACAGGTGATGAAAAAGTAGGGTATGAGATTATCTTACGTGCAATCACTGCTCCTATTAAACAGATATCTGAGAATGCAGGTTTTGATGCTGGTGTTGTTGCGAATAAAGTATCTGAATCTACAGAAGATAATATAGGATTTAATGCCGCAACTGGTGAATATGTTGATATGTTTGCTGCGGGTATTATTGATCCACTTAAAGTTGAGCGCGTAGCACTACTTAATGCTACATCAGTTTCAAGTCTGCTTCTTACTACTGAAGCAGCAATCTATGAAATTAAAGAAGATACTCCTCTTCCTGCTATGCCTGCACCTGATATGGGCGGTATGGGTGGAATGGGCGGTATGGGCTTCTAAGTTTTGCCTATACAAACTCATAAAAAAGAGTTAAGGCGCGCTACCATTTTGGTAGTTGCGTCTATTTTTTTAGCAATAATTTTTGCTTTTCTACCTAAAAATTCAAATAATAAAAATTTAAAAAGTTCATATTTACAAAGTATAAAAAAACAAGGTGTAGCTAATAAAAAAAGCTTTAAGTCTTTAAAAAGAGATGACATAAAAGTACTTGATTTAGATGATTACTAGGGATTTATGTGAGTAGTCTATTCTTCTTCTGCTAGAGGTATCTGTTTTCTTTGCTCTTTCTGCTCATTAATCTGTCCATTAAAGGTATTAACTAATTGTGTCTTTTGCTCTTGATTTAATTGACCAGATGCAACTGCATCTATGAGTTTTTCGGCAATTTTTAGACGTGTGTTATTTTCTTGTTGATGGAAATATTTGTCTAGATTGTCTTTATATTGACGTAGCTCATTCTCATGTCTTCTTTTAAAGAAATAGTATATAAAAGAGCTAATTACAATAATAAGAAGAGCAACTATAAGAGCAATATATATATTCAAACGCATCTCATTATCTTGCTGTCTTAGTTGCATAGTCTGTTCAAAATTCCCTTGTTCAAGTTCTGATTGAAGTTTGACTTTTTCTAACTCTTTACTTTTATCAATATTTGCTAACTCTTTTTCAAGTTTTATTTGGGCCATATCTTTTTGAGTTTGTGCTTGTAGTTTTTTAAGTTTTATCTCATTTGAATCAAATAAGTCACATCCTGTAAAAAACATTGTAATTATTAGTGCATATATTATGTTCATTTAAATATCTTTAGCATTGTTAAATCTTTTCATTGACGTTTTAACGGAAAAAATATCTTTGTAGCCTAATTTAACCATCTGTTTTTTAGCTGATGATAAATCTGAACGAATTTTCTGCGAACCATATCTTAGTACATAGTATTTGCCTATTTTATAGAGCTTTATACCTTGTCTCATAAATTCAGGTAGTGTATTGAAAAAAACAATTGCACTATCTTTGTCATAAGAACTATATATCTGTATAGTATAAATTATATCGCTATTATTATTAATAATGTTTCTAGGTGCTTTTACTGCAATATTATGAGGTTTTGTAGGAGCATTCACTTTTTTACTACTTAGGCTATTTAAAATATCTTGCATTTTTTCATCCATAAGCTTTAATCTATTTGATAGCTCGTTGATTCGTTTAGTATTTGTATCTGATTGTTTTTTTTGAACTTCAAGCTTTTGTGCCATTGAATTAATTCCAATTTCATCCGTAAGTTCTTCTAGAATTGTAGGTTTATCAGCATGCATTAAAAATGGAAGTAAAAGGAAAAGAAAATATTTCATGAATGAGACGAGAGAGTAGGCCTCTCTCGTTTATGTTTAATCTTTAATGTCTACTGCGTAAGCTTTCTCAGATAATGGAACCCAAGGACGCTTAATATGCGGAGGACGACGTAATTTGTCACTAGAGTTTAGTGGACGAGTTAAATCATCTCTCCATGCTTGGTAAGTTTTAAAGTTGTTCTCATATTCAACATGAATATCACCAATTTTATCACCTGGTTGAGCAGGTTCTAAAATAACTTTTTGATGCCAACAGTGCATACCTGAAATTGGATCTGGGTGAGTAGGAGCAACAGCATTTTGCCAACTACCACTTAGTCCATCCCACCAGATATTGTCTGAATCTTTATTATACTCAGGGAAATGCCATGGTTTAAATGGTTTAATTCCACCAATATATTTTAAAGTTCCAACCTTACCATCCATTGTCATTTCTGCTAATGGAACACCATATTCTAAAATTCCAAGCTCGCCTTTGAAGCCATCAAATTTCATTTGATTGGTAGCTGTATTGTTTTTATTTTCTGAGATTCCATTAGGAATATCTACGCTATTTTTAAGTTTCCAACGACCACCATGGTGAGAACATGCAAGAGTACCAGGAAGTACACCCTCAGTTGGAACTGCCATAGCTACAAAGTAACCACTTTCAAGTCCAGAAACAACATCAACAATTCTTACACGAATTGCGTCACCACGTTTGAAACCTTGTCGAGCAGCATCACCAGTTGCAATCCAAATTGGATCATGGTTTTGAGAAATTTCCATCAAGTGCTTTGAATTACCACTTCTTGTATGAATATTATATGGTAATCTAAATACAGTATTTAGTGCATATTCATTTTTAGCTTGATCCATATACATATGGTTTACATGACTAACGATGTGAACCATCTCTTTTTTCTCTTTGTCATTACGTGGATAGAATGGAATAGCATATTCTGGCCATTTCCAGTCACGCATCATTTCAGAGAAGAAACTTAATTTTTTATCTGGTGTTGCGAAACCTTCATATTTTTTGCCATCAATTTCTACACCAATAGCTTTTTTCTTACCATTATGTTCAGCATATATAACACCACGTTCATGGTCTGTATGTACATGTTCTGAATCATATTTATGACCATGTGAGCTAACAGTACCTGCGACGTTATCAAATTTAAGTTCACGTTCTTGTGGACTATAAATTTTGTCTTCTTCCATCCAAGTACCACGATCTCTCATAAACTCATATATAGGGAATTGTGCATCTTTATATTTAGGGTCACTCAATGCAGCTTTACGAAGATTTGGTAAGTTGTCACCAAATGCTGCGTTGTAGTACTCTGCAATTGTTACAGGTTTACCAGGATTAAGTTTTGATTCCCAGTGTTTTTTAACACCTAATGAACCATCTTTATCGATATAGTTAACTGCCATTTCAAACCAGAATTCATTCTCTTCCCAGATTTCTCCAAGACCAGCTTTAATATGTGCTTCAAGAGTTGCACGGTTTGGATTAGTTGGTTTCCATCCCATTTTCTCTAATGCAACACGAAGAACTGGTTGACGGAAAGATGTCCAACGCGCTGGTTTAGTAGCTTCAGAGTGTTGGTCATGACGCTCTCCAGCAAGTCCAACAGGTAAAATATAATCAACATACCAGTTAGTCTCACTCCAAGTAGGAGAAAGGTTGAGCGTGAGTTCCATCTTGCTTTCATCTTTTATTGTGTCAATCCATCTGAATCCATCTGGATTAATCCAAACTGGGTTGTACATACGTGGAATCCAAACTGCAAGTTTTTCAGGAACATTAAGTCCTTTTTTCTTCCATTTTTGTTGCCATTCAGTATCTGCCAATAAGTGTGGTAATAAAAAGCTCATTTCATAAGTAGACAGTGGCCATTCTGGTGGCCAAGAAAGCTCATTCCATACATTGACTTTTGGAACATTACCATTACCAACAGTAGCTTTACCACCTTTACCAGCTACTGATATAACGTGCCAGTGGTGGAAGAATGTAGCACCTTCACCACCAATAGACCCACTCATAACTAGTGCTAAGTAACCTGTTCTTCCAGACATCCAACCACCACGGTTACCCGCAGCAGATGCTCTCCAGAAGTATGAAGCCACTTGATCTCCAGCCCAAATATACATGTCATAAAGTTCTTCTAATTTATATGCATCTACACGAGTTTCTTTAGCAGCGTACTCTAAAGTATAAGGTGCATATAACTCTTTTAAAACTTCTAGGAATGATTCAAAACTAGTATCTTTAGGATCTTTAGAAATGTAACCTTTACCTTTAATAAAGTCAAGATATTTTTCATCTTTTAAGAATACTTCCCAGTTAACCCATTTTTTAACGAATGCTTTGTTGACTTTATCTTCTTGTAGCATTCTATTTACAAGGTAAAGATAAATTACAGATTCAGTTCCAGGCCAGCATGGAATCCATAAATCTGCAATACCAGCAGAGTTTGAAAGACGTGGATCCATAACAACCATTTTCGCACCCTTGGCACGGGCATCAGCGATAAATGAAGCTGATTGTTGGAAGTAGTGCCCAGCATCAGCAGCATGTGATGATTGTAAAAATAGTAATTTTGCATTAGCCCAATCTGGCGAGCTTCTATCATCATTTGCCCATTGAATAGTCGGAGTACGACCACCAGATGAACAAATATTTGTGTGTGAGTTAAACGCATCAGTTCCAAGAGTGTGCCATACTTTACCAGTAAAACCATTCTCATTAGGACGACCAACGTGGAACATTACACTTTTTTTAGATAATTCATCACCAACACGTAATGTGTCACCCATCTTTTTACCGATGGTAGTCATTGCTTCATCCCAAGTTGTACGAATCCATTTACCTTCACCACGTTTACTACCAGGAGCACGCTTTAGAGGGAATGGAATACGGTCTGGATCATACATTTGACTTTGAGTTGCATAACCTTTAGCACAGTTACGTCCACGTGAACCAACGTGAAGTGGGTTACCCATATATTTTTTAACTGTTAAAGTTTTTTTATCAACCCATGCTGTAAGACCACATGATGCTTCACAGTTTGAACATGCAGTTGGAACAATCATGAACTCAGCTGAAGCAATACCATCTGGATTACTTTCACTTTTTACACCATGTCTATCAATACCACCACGTTTCCAGTCATTACCATCTAGCTCTGTATAACCATCCCATTGCTCTAATGGTGGATAAAAATCTAAATTTTGAGGTGTATTATTAAAACCCTCTTCGGCTACAGCTTCAGTAGTCGCAGCACTAAATACACCTTTTGCAAGTACTGCACCAGTTACACTGATTGCCGCACCCTTTAAAAAAGTTCTTCTACTTTCAAAAAACATTCATATTCTCCTTAGCTCATTGGTAGTAATTGAGGAATTACTAACCAAACGTGTTTACTTACCCAAAGACCTGCAATAGCTGAAACTGATGCAAGTGTTAATAGACCAGATGAACGGTTTTGTACACTTAAATATGTAAGTACCATTGGAATAATAAATGCAAACGTTTGTCCTAACCAGAACATAGTTGCATATTCACCATTACCTTTAATATACTCTAATACTGCAGCTACCTCTTCAGCTTTCATAAAACCAAAAATATACTCACCCATATATAGTAAGAATGCAGCAAGTGCACTAAGACCTAAAATTACAGCCAAATCTCTTTTAGCTTCATAAGGAAGACGTCCACCCATTAGTAGCATGGCAGCAGATCCACTTAGTGTTGCAGCTAAAACCATCTGAGCCATCTCTGTAGGCATTTGCCACAGTTCACGTGCAGTTGATTGTGCCATAAGTCCAGCAGTGTATAGTGTAACTGGAATAGCAATAACAACTGCAGCACTCATGAATTTATCAAATAGTGCGTTGTCTTTTTTGATTATTGAAGCGTATGCCATACCAAATAGGAGACCTACAAAAATTGTTGCCATCCATGCACCAATTGTAATTGTTGATGTCCAGTGTGGATGAGCAAAGATATGCCAGAATCTAAACATCTGGTGTAAATCTATAACTGTAAAAAATAAAAAGATGTGAATAAATATAATAGAAATTATAGTCATTGGAAGTCTAATCCACTCAGTCTGTTCAGGATACTTTTTAAGTAAATAAAATCCAACAAATAAAATACCTGTACCAATACTCTTAGCCCACATATTCATTGTAATAATCCAACCCCAAACTATACCTGGAAGTGCAACATCAAGGGTTACAACCGCTTTTGTAGCGTCAATTGCATGTTCTACCATTAGTGTCCTCCTATATGTTTAAGTGTTGTAATGTTGTTGAATAGACTATAGCCCTCTATACGCTTAGACGCTAATGGATTAAGTTGTTGATTACCACCACCAACATAAAAATGTTTAGGGTCAGTGTTCTTTTCAGGTTTACGAACTTGAACATTACCTTTTGCTTGCATAATATATGTGCTGATGTTACTCTCTTTATCATCAAGATCACCAAATATATTAGCTTCAACTGGACATGCTACAACACATGATGGCATTAGACCACCTGCAATTCTGTGTGCACAATATGTACACTTATCAGCCGTATTTGTTTCAGGGTCAATATAGATTGCACCATATGGACAGGCCATAACACAACCAGCACAACCAATACAACGTTCATTGTCAATATTAACAATGCCATTGTCTATATAATGAAGTGCACTAACAGGACATATACGCTCACAAGGTGCATTTTCACAGTGGTTACAGCGAAGTGGTGTAAATGTACGTTTTGTTTCTGGAAATACTCCAATATCAACATACTTTACACGCAGACGCCAAGAACTTAACGGAACTTCGTTCTCAACTTTACAGGCTATCTCACAGCCCTTACAACCCATACACAGATTAAGGTCAACTAAAAAACCTAATTTCATTGAGGATTCTCCTTTTGTATATTTACTTTTATATTACGATTTTTATCCCAGACACCGAAAAAATCGAATCGGACAATTTTACCTTTTTTTACTTAAATAATGGCAATACTTAATATTGATTTCAAGTTAATTCAAGTTTAAGCTTAATATCTATTTTTACGTGGCAATATTACGTAATTTATAACTAAAATTTAAGTTCATGGTTAATAATGATAAATTTTTCTAATCGTTCAGTACGTGACAAAATTGTTTTTATAGCACTCGTAACCACTTTAAGCGCTTTAATTTTAAGTTCATCAGTTATGTTCTATTTAATTTGGAATAATACAAAAGATGAAGCTTTTATGCGTGCTCGTTTAGATGGAGCGCTTTTTTCAGAACTTGTTGTTCCATTTTTACTTTTTAATGACAAAGTTGGTGCCAATGAAACATTAAGTAAATTTCATAATTTAGATAGAGTAACTTATGCTCATCTAGTAGATGCATCTGGTAATGAATTTGCTAATTATCATACAGACAAAGAAAAAGAGTTTTATAATAAAAAGTTGGCATTAGAAAGAAATGAAACAATCAAACATGTTAACAATGTTTTAATACTTAATAGACCAATTTTTTATCAAAATGAGTATTTAGGGCACTTGAATATAGAGTTTTCGATGAAACATCTAGAGCAGATGCGTTTTGATTATATAAAAATGTTCTCTTTAATTGTATTGCTAATGATTGCGTTATCTTATTTTGCTGCTCAGAAAATGCAAAATGTAATTTCAAGACCAATATTAAAGCTACTCTCTTATATGAATAAAATTTCTAAAACTGCCGATTATAAACTTAGAATTACAAAAGAGTATGATGACGAAATAGGAAAACTATATGATGGTTTTGATAGCATGCTTGTTCAAATTCAAGCTAGAAAAGATGCCACTCAAAAGGCTCAAAATGAACTTTTTAATCTAAATGAAAAGTTAGAAGAGCGTGTACAGAGTCGTACTCAGAATCTTAATGACTTAAACATTGAATTAAAAGATTCTATCGATACGATTAAGAAGACTCAGTCACAGTTAATTCAATCTGAAAAGATGGCAGCACTTGGTGGGCTTGTAGCTGGTGTTGCTCATGAGATTAATACACCCATCGGCTTAAGTGTAACAGGTGTTACACACTTGCAAGATACTAGTGTGGCTTTAAAAAAGTTATATAATAGTAATGAGATGAGTCAAGATGATTTTGAGGATTACCTTGATACGAATATTCAACTGTGTGAATCAATTTATTTGAATCTAAGACGTGGTGCTGAGTTGGTTTCAAGTTTCAAAAAGGTTGCATCTGATCAGAGTATAGAGGAAAAACGCTCATTTAAAGTAAAAGAGTATTTAGAACAGGTATTGATTAGTTTGCGAAATAAGTTAAAGCAAACTAAAATTAGTGTCGATATAATCTGTAAAGATGATTTAGAAATTTTTAGTGATGCTGGGGCAATTGCTCAGATTATTACAAATTTAATAATTAATTCATTAATACATGCTTTCAATAAGGGTGATAATGGAAAAATCACTTTAAGTGTTACAAATGAAAACAATAATTTTATTTTTATTTATGATGACAATGGAAAAGGCATTGAACAAGATGTCTTACCAAAGGTTTTTGATCCATTCTTTACAACTAATAGAGAATCCGGTGGTACTGGTCTTGGATTAAATATTATATATAATATTGTAACTTCAACTCTTGGTGGGGAAATTAGTGTGAAAAGTAAAGTTGGTATTGGTACAACATTTACTATAATTTTGCCAACTTTCATAGATGAACGTATTATGTGCACTATTACAGATGAGGAAAAAGTGTGATTTATAGATTTAACATAATATTTATACTTTTATTCTCTAATCTAATAGCTTCTGGACTTGAACATGATTCAAGTTTTGTAAAATCAGTTTATATTGAAAAAATCAGTCGTTTTTTAACATGGCCAGATGATAAAGAGAATAGTAAAGAGTTTAATTTATGTATAACTGGTGACTCAGCAGTAGAAAAATATTTACCTAGACTATATCGTAAAAGAACAATTAAGAAAAAACCTGTAAAAATCATTAGGATAGATAATTATGATGAGGCTTTTAAGTGTCATATGATGTACGTAAACAGTAAAAATATAAATCAATTAGGTTTTTTACAAGAGTTCTCTGTAGTTTTAATAGGAAATAGCAGTGGACTTGAACATAAGGGTGTGCATATCAATTTCTTTGATGAGGGAGAACGAGTACGATTTTGGATTAATCCAAAAAGTTATAAAGGTTCAGGTATACGTGTAAATCACCTCCTGCTGTCTATAGCTAAGATTGTAAGGTAGTTTGTAACCATTCTGTAATCTTAGAGTAACGAAATAGTAACTTACCATTCATATAATTTCTTCAAATTTTTACCATCATAGGAAGTTATATGAATTTAACAAAAAAAATCTCATCTGTTGCAGCTGGTCTGCTACTTGGAACAGCACTATTATCAAGTAGTGCTTTGGCGGAAACTTTGTCTTTACAAAAAAGTTGGAATTTTGTATCTTCACCATACAACGGTGATATGGATTTAACAAAATTAACTGCTGCAAACTGCTCAGTAAATGTTTATGATGATGCTTCTAAATGGTTCTTACCAAAAACTACAGGTACTGCAATTGCTGGTCAAGCTGTTGTAGCTAAATGTGACGCTGCAACTACTGTTGAAATTACAGGAACTACAAACACAACTAGTTTTAGTATGAGCAGTAAAATTAGTTCAGTAGGTAAAGGAGCTATCCCTTCAACTAGTGCTGCATATCCTTTAGGAAATCAATATGCAGTTGTTGGTACTCCAGTTGCGACTACAATTGGTGCTGTTATTAGTGCAGGTGCATCTAATGTTTTATACTGGGATGGTACAAAATATAATACTGGGACATCAGCTACATCTACAACTGTTTTACCAGCTGGTTCAAGTTTCTATATTCAATTAAAGTCAGCTACTACAACAGCGACAAAGACAGTTGCAGTAAGTGGGGATATAACAACAGATACAACATGGAGTGCAGATACAGTTTATACTTTAGATGGAAAAGTTAAAGTAAAAAATGGAGCTAAACTTACAATTGAAGCTGGTACAAAAATCATTGGTAAATCAACTGCATATTTAGTAATAACAAAAGGTTCAAAAATTGAAGCAGTAGGAACTGCAGATAAGCCAATTATTTTTGATTCAGAAGATCACTATTTTGGTGCAGCAGCAGCAGCTGGACAATGGGGTGGAGTTACACTATTAGGTGGAGCACAAACAAATACAGCTAATCTTAAATATGAGGTTGATGAAGCTGATGCTGATTTTGCATTTGGTTCAATCACAACAGAGGGTAACACTGAGAGTAGTGGAACACTTAAATTTGTAGAGATTCAAAATAGTGGTTATGCAGTAGCAGAAGATAAAGAGGTTAATGGTCTTAGTTTTGCTGGAGTTGGAAGTGGAACAACAGTTGAGAATATTAAAATTTTCAATTCAGGTGATGATGGAATAGAGTTATGGGGTGGAACAGTTAATCTTACAAATATTAGCATTGTTGGAGCATTAGATGATTCATTTGATGTAGACAATGGTTATGTAGGAACAGTTAAAAACCTTTTTACTGTACAGACTGGTGCTGGTGCTGGTGGTATGGAGATGACAAATGGAGGAGATTCTAACATTGTTAGAACAAATCCTACATTTGAAAACTTTGTAATAGTTACAGCTTCAACTCAGAAAAAAGAGGGTGGACTATACTTTAAAGATGATGGAACAACAGCAACATTTAAAAGTGGTTTTGTTGTACATAATGGAAAAGATGGGACACTCCATTCAAAAGTTGCACTAGCTGTAGCTCCAATATTTGAAAATGTAACACTTACTGGTACATCTACATCTCTTTATACAGGCCCAGCAGCTGCTATGCTTCAAGCAGCACAAGAGACAAACACTACAACAGCGACAAAGACAGTTGCAGTAAGTGGGGATATAACAACAGATACAACATGGAGTGCAGATACAGTTTATACTTTAGATGGAAAAGTTAAAGTAAAAAATGGAGCTAAACTTACAATTGAAGCTGGTACAAAAATCATTGGTAAATCAACTGCATATTTAGTAATAACAAAAGGTTCAAAAATTGAAGCAGTAGGAACTGCAGATAAGCCAATTATTTTTGATTCAGAAGATCACTATTTTGGTGCAGCAGCAGCAGCTGGACAATGGGGTGGAGTTACACTATTAGGTGGAGCACAAACAAATACAGCTAATCTTAAATATGAGGTTGATGAAGCTGATGCTGATTTTGCATTTGGTTCAATCACAACAGAGGGTAACACTGAGAGTAGTGGAACACTTAAATTTGTAGAGATTCAAAATAGTGGTTATGCAGTAGCAGAAGATAAAGAGGTTAATGGTCTTAGTTTTGCTGGAGTTGGAAGTGGAACAACAGTTGAGAATATTAAAATTTTCAATTCAGGTGATGATGGAATAGAGTTATGGGGTGGAACAGTTAATCTTACAAATATTAGCATTGTTGGAGCATTAGATGATTCATTTGATGTAGACAATGGTTATGTAGGAACAGTTAAAAACCTTTTTACTGTACAGACTGGTGCTGGTGCTGGTGGTATGGAGATGACAAATGGAGGAGATTCTAACATTGTTAGAACAAATCCTACATTTGAAAACTTTGTAATAGTTACAGCTTCAACTCAGAAAAAAGAGGGTGGACTATACTTTAAAGATGATGGAACAACAGCAACATTTAAAAGTGGTTTTGTTGTACATAATGGAAAAGATGGGACACTTCACTCAAAAATTGCATTGGCAGTATCTCCTGTACTTAAAAATGTAATACTTACTGGTACATCTACATCTCTTTATACAGGCCCAGCAGCTGCTACACTTCAAGCAGCTGAGGAAGCTAAATAATCAATAATATATAGTTATATATCTTAGGAGAATCCTAAGGTATGTAATCAAACAGAAACTTTTCTTATAATAGAATCGCGCATCTTTTTTTTAGGGTAATAAATGAAAATATTTTTTAATGTTATAGTTTTGCTATTTTCTACACACTTAATAGCAAGTACTTCTGTTGAAAACATGGCAGAGTCTTTGATGAAACTTCGTGCAGAAGTTGTTAGTCTTGATAGTCAAATTGAAGATGAGAAAGATGAGTTTAAAGCATCTATGAAATCTCTTATAATGGAGAAAAATGAGCTTGATACATCAATCGCTAGAGAAGAGTTAAGCCATAAACGTTTAACTAAGGATTTAGAGAAAATAAAAAAGCAAATTGCTGATCAAAGTAAAAATAGCGAGGGCTTGAAACCGATTGTTTTACATACAATCACAAAAATTGAAGAGCATATAAATAATGAAATTCCTTTTAAAGTCAATGATAGATTAAATGATATCAAAAGAATATCTGAACAATTAGAAAGTGCCTTAATTACGCCACAAAAAGCTTTAGTACAAGTATGGAATAGCTATTCTGACATGATTAGAATGAGTAAAGAAAATGCGGCTTTTAAACAGACAATAGTTTTGGATGGTAAAGAGATATTAGCTCAAGTTGCGCGTGTTGGAAGTGTAATGATGTACTTCAAAACACCAGATGACAGAGTTGGATACGTTACAAAAAGTGGAGGTTCTTACACCTATTTAGAGAGTGTAGAAAAAGAGCAGAAAGAGCAGATTTTAACTCTTTTTGATGCATTTAAAAAGCAGATACGTTCAGGCTATTTTACATTGCCAAATGCTTTGTTGGAGGTAAAATAGATGAAGATATTACTATTAACACTTATTTTTTTAAGTTCGATCTTTGCTCAAAGCGAAGGTGAGTTAGAGCGTGCGTACGCAAAAGAGTTTGCGTTCTTAAAAGCACAGAAACAGATGCTTTCAACAAGAGTAAAAGAGGTTAAAGCAAAGGATAGTAAAAAGTTAAAGCAGGCTAAGAGTGATGTGCAAAGATTACAAAATACTCTTTTAAAAAGTCAAAGTGATAATGAACTATTAGAAGAGAACCTATTTCGTGCACAACAAAATATACAAAATATAAGTGATGATACCGCAATGATTTCTTCAGTTGTAATGCAAGCATCATCTTCTCTTAGAAATTATGGTGTTGAAATTAGTGTTGATAATGAGAACTATCCACAAACATTAACAACTATTTTTAATAAAACATCTGAACTTATTACTAGCTTGTCTAAAGTTAGTACAGTTGATGGTAAGTTTTATTTAGCAGATGGTACTCAAAAGAGTGCAAAAATAATAAAAATTGGAAATATAGCAACATATGGTATATCAGATAAAGTTGCTGGTGCATTAGTACCTGCTGGTGACGCTAAGTTAAAGCTTTGGGATTCACCAGAAGCAGCTTTGACAGCAAATATGTTGGCAAATAATAAAAGGCCAAATACTTTAAATATATTCTTATATGAAAATTCTTCTAAAGAGATTGACAGCAAAGAGGTTAAGACTATTCTTAGCGTTATAGATTCTGGTGGGATTATTGGTTGGGTAATTGTAATTCTTGGAGTTTTTGGTCTGTTTATATCTGGTCTTAGAGCAGTATTTTTAAGTGGTTCATCATCTAGAACTGAAGAGTTTGCTCCAAAAGCAGTTACTCATTTAACTACAGGTGGCGTAGATGCGGCATTAAAATACTTAGATAGTAAAAAAGGTGCAATTGCTAGAGTTTTAAAGTCAACTATTAGAAACCTAGATAGAGATAGAGAACATATTGAAGATATTATTGCTGAATCAATTATGCATGAAAGTGAAAGACTTGATAAATTTGGTACTGCAATTTTAGTTATAGCTGCAGTTGCACCTCTTTTGGGACTTCTTGGAACTGTAACAGGTATGATTGCAACATTTGATATTATTACAGAATTTGGTACAGGTGACCCTAAACTTCTTTCAGGTGGTATCTCTATCGCTCTTGTTACTACTGAGTTGGGACTAGTTGTAGCAATACCATTACTTTTAATTGGTAACTTACTTGGTGGTTGGGCTGAAAAAGTTAAAGATAGTATGGAGTATTCAGCTCTTCACCTTGTTAATGAATACAATAAAAAACAGTAATGTTCTACTATATAGATAGTTTTTTAGCATATATGCAAAGTGGTGGTTTTGTTATGTGGCCACTACTTTCTCTTTCTACTATTCTTTGGTATGCACTTGGATATAGGTACCATTCAGTGGTGCGTGGTTCTAACATAAGTGTACGGGAGTTAGTTAGAAGGCATAGAAATGGAAGACGAAAAGATAAAGTTGGTATTTTAGATGTTGCGATTGATGAATCAATTGAAATATCTAGTAATTGTTCTGATACAAACGTTGTAAGAAGATTATTAGATGATGCCCATCACAAATATATTGTAAATTTACGTACCTTTGAAAAGCTTATTATAGCAATTGTTGTAGTAGCTCCTTTAATTGGTCTTTTAGGTACAGTCATTGGGATGATAGAAACATTTGATTCATTAGCAAGTGCGTCACTTTTTTCACAAACTGGTGGTATTGCAGGTGGTATTTCACAAGCGCTATTTACAACACAGTTTGGACTTGTTGTAGCAGTGCCAGGTTTAGTGATAGGTAGAATAATAGATAGACATGCAAACAAAATAATATATGAACTAGAACAGGTAAAAGATTTAATTTGTTCAGAAGGGTTATAGATGCGTTTTAGAAGAAAGAAAGAGGGTGAAGCTACTGTAGATATGTCACCTTTAATTGATATGGTCTTTATATTATTAATATTTTTTATGGTTAGTTCTACTTTTGTAAAAGATATGAAACTTGATTTAGAGCGTCCAGGTGCATCTTCAGCAAAAAAGGCTTCTAGTAAGGTTATTAGAGTCTATATAGATAATCAAACTGATACTTATATTGATGGACAACCAGTTAAGGTTTGGGCAATTCAAGGAAAACTAAGAGACATGTTACGAGCTTCGACTGAGAGCTCAGTTTTAGTCATCACAGATGAAACAATTGCAGTTGAGAAGTTAATTGAGGTTGTTGATCAATGTAGAATGTCTGGTGCACGAGATGTTGCAGTTTCGACAAAAAAAGAAGTAGGTTAGTTTTGATATTCAAGAATATAAAACCAGTATATTTTAAAGCATCTCTTTGGATGATAACTGGACTATTTTTTATTATGTTTATTTTGATTCAGATGAATGAAAGTGGCTCAGTAGACACAAATAAGAATAAAAAATCTGGTGCTGACTTTAATGTTCAGAAGATGTCAAAACCAAAACCAAAACCAAAACCAAAACCTAAACCTAAAAAGAAAGCAGCTAAACCAAAACGTACAGCTCCAACACCAAATATGAACTCTGCACTTAGTGGTGTTGATACTGGTCTTGCCTCTTTTATGGCTGATGATATGGATTTGGGTGATTCACTTTTGGGTGATGTAGATAAAAATATGGTTATGACAGAGGATACTGTAGATGTTGCTCCAAAACCTACAGTTAGGTCTGCAATGGAGTATCCAAAAAAGGCAAAATCTCAAGGGATTAAGGGTTATGTTTTAATTAATCTACTTATATCAGAAAGTGGTGCTGTTGAAAAGGTAAAAATTTTAGAGAGCGAACCTGATGGTGTGTTTGATGAAGTTGCTGTTGCTGGCGTTAAAACTTGGGAATTCAAACCTGCGCAGTACAAAGGTAAAGCAGTTAAAGTTTGGGCAAAACAGAAGATACGTTTTGACTTTCAGTAGGGAGTAGTCTTTGAGTAAATTAATTAAATTACTAGTTATAGTTTTTATTACAGTCTCATCTTTACATGCAAAAAAAGATGAAGTTGACTTTGTATCTTTGGCAACTCTTATGCTAAAAGATGGTTATTATGATAGAGCGAATGATGCATTAAATCAGGTTGATACTAATCAGAGTGAATTTGATTTTGCGATGTTTTATACGCTTAAGGGGATTGTTCTTACAAAGCAACAGAGATTTAAAGTTGCAAATGGTTTTTTTAAAAAATCAATTGAAAATGGTCAAGAGGATAAATCAATTTATCTTTATATGGCGCAAAATAGTTATAAGTTAAAAGATTACAAAGATACCATTGAATATATAGATAGTGCTAAAGATATTACAACAGATAAACCAAAAATACATTCACTTAAGGCTGATTCGTATTGGAAGTTAAAAGATTATGAAAATTCGCTTTTGACACTTAAAAATATTAATGAGATATTTCCTAAGTATTATGCTGCATATAAGCAGCGGTTCTATTATTATGTTGAACTAAAACTTTATAAAAGTGCTTTAGGGGATGCTCATATCTATCTTGCTCATGCAAAACCAAATGAACAGACTACTCTTTCATTAATAAGTGCATTGAAAAATGCTAAACAGATAGATCGTGCAATAGAACTCGCTGAAAAAGCTAATCTGATTTTTAGTAAAAGTGCAAAAGTAACACTACTTTTAGGACATCTATATCTTCAAAAACAGATGCTACAAGCAACTGCTGACATTTTTGATGAAGCATCAATTAAAGATTATAAATATACAAAAGAAGCAGCAGAGATGCTAAGACGTGCTAAAGAGTATTCGCAATCACTGTTTAAAAATTCTCAAATGTTAGATACAAAAGAGAAACTGAAACAGAAAATTGCAATATTTTTGGAGTTTTCAGAGTTTGAGAGAATTGTTGCGACTTTGAAAGATTTAAAAAGAAGTAAGTTAATTGAGAATGAGGATATTAGATATGCTTTAGCATACTCGTACTATCAGATAAATGATTATAAAGAGTGTGAAAATCATCTAAAAAAGTTAAAACGAACTGATCTTTTTAGTAAAGCAACTGAGCTTAGAAAGAACATGCAAAAATGTAAAACAAACTTTTGGGAGTGTCAATAATGCGAATACTGCTATCTCTACTTTTTTTAACACTTAGTTTATTCGCACAGAGTTTTGGTGAGTTATCACTGTTTGTATTAAAAAATGGAAAACCTTTAACTAATCATGAGATTGAATTATATAAGTTAGATGGAAATACGTCAAAAAAGATTACAAATAAAAATTTTATAACAGATGAAGATGGTTACTTAAGAGCTGACTTAGTTCGTGGTAAATATAAAGTTCATGTGATTGTAAAAGAACATTCTATGCCTATAGCATATGCAAAGAAAAATGTGTTTATTGAAAAAAATAGAGAGTCACAAATCATTATTTCTCTAACATCTACAGGAAATGTATCGTTTTCTGATGTTGAAGCACCTGAAGCTAAAAAAGATGTTGTTGAGAGAAAAGAGCTTAAAAAAGAGTTAGGATCACTTACGTTGACACTTCTATCTTCAGAAGACAAAAAAAGCATAGCTAATGCTAGAGTTTTTGTAAAAGGTACTTCAATTGATGAAACAAGTGATAAAAATGGTAATGTTAATATAACTCTTTTTGAGGGTGAACATATTGTTTCTATAATTCATAGTGACTTTAGCGCTCAAAATGTTAAAGTTACTGTTATTGCTAAGAAAAATTCTAAGAAGTCAGTTGAACTTACTCCAGCTGCTATGGAACTTGAAGAGTTTGTTGTTCTTGCACCATCAGTTGAGGGAAGTATCGCATCTTTGACTGCTGAGATGAAAAAATCAAGTGCAATTGCTGATATTTTAGGTTCAGAACAACTCTCTAAAAAGGGTGATAGTAACGCAGCGGCTGCACTTAAAAGAGTCTCTGGTGTTACTATTGTAGATGGAAAAAATATTTTTGTTAGAGGTCTTGGTGAAAGGTATGCAAACGTTCAATTAAACGGACTAACACTACCATCACCAAACCCAATTAAACGTGTCGTTCCATTAGATATTTTTCCAGCGAGTGTAATAGGAAGTCTGAAAGTTCAAAAAAGTTTTTCAGCTGATATTCCTGCATCATTTGGTGGTGGTTATATTGATATTAGAACTAAAAAAGAGGTCTCTTCTAATTACATTAAATTTTCAACAGGAATTAGTGGGACTAGTAGTACAGGTGACGATGCCCTCTATTACCAAGGAGGTGGAAATGACTGGACTGGGTATGATGATGGAACACGTGAGATTCCATCAGAAATCTTAGCAGCATCAAAGATTAAAGTAGGTGAAAAAACACCTGTTTTTAATCCATCATTTAGGTATATAAAAGAGGATGCATATTTTGTAAAAGATAATAAAGGCAATAGTATAATTACTCCTGCTGGATCTCTTGCATTTACAAAAAAGATGGCTGCAAAGAGAAAATTAAATACACATACTGATAAAGTTCCTTATGGTTATAATGGATCTTTTGAAATATCACGTGCTTTTAATGTTGATGATAAACATAATTTTGGTGTTTTAGCAAACTATTCATATGGACAGAGTAATGACTTTGATCAACAATATAATTATGGATTTGACCTTAACGATAAGGGTGTCCAAAATGATATAGCTGATAGTCAAGGAACATGGAGTAATACAAAAACAAACTATAAGCATGGTGGTATTTTAAATTTAAACTATAGTTATGATGATAAATTTCATATTTTATATACAAAACTATATTTGAAAAACACTTATGAAGGTGTTAGACAGTTTGAGGGAATTTCTGGTTCTAATGATTCTTTAATTCGTAATACTTTTATCGAATGGCAAGAAAGAGAACTCTCAATTGATCAAATAACGGGAGATTATGAGTACTTTTTACTTATACCTAATACATTACGTTTTGGAATTGAAAAAGCAAGCGCAGAACTTTATCAGCCAGGTGATGTAAAAAGTAAGTATATTGATAATAATCCTGAAGATCCGGAAGTTGGTTTTGAGTTTAATACACAACCAGTTCAGAACTTAACGTATCAGAACATTGAATCAACAGATGACGTAGATCACTATTATTTAAATAATAGATTTGATATTACACTATTTGATGAAAATGATTTTTTTGAAATAGGAGTTGATTCTATTGAAAAAACAAGAGAATCAAGAATTAATAAATTTTATTTTGATTTAAACAGAGCTAATTTTTCTGGTATTGATGGTGATGAAGAGAGGGATGTAGATTTTCTTTTAGATAAGTATATAACACAAAACGATGAGTTTTCTTCAAGAGTATTTGATCTTAAAACACTTTTTAGTCCATCTGACTACTTTGATGCAGAATTTGAAGAGAAATCTTTATACGCGAAAACTCTACTTAATGTTACTGATAAGATAGAGGTCTCTTTTGGTGTTAGAAAAGTTGATTTAAAACAGACTATTTTTGAATTTGTAGAGGATAGAAAGAACTCTAATCTTATTAAGAAAGAGCCAAATAGTATTGAAGTTAATGATCTTTTACCAAATATAGATTTAAAGTATAAATTTGATGATGATAATCAGATGAGATTTGGTTTTTCTAGAACCTTTATCTATCCAGATTTTAGAGAATTCTCAAATAGTGGGTTTGAACATCCTGATGAGTTAGCAACAGTAACAGGTAATCCAGATTTAACTCATACTGAAATAGATAATTATGATTTTAGGATTGAACACTATTTTAGTGCAACTGAAAGTATTTCTGGTTCACTATTTTATAAAGATATGAAAAATCCTATTGAAGATACTGTTCTTCTCTCAACTTCACTTCCTAGGTACTCTTTTATGAACTCTGAGAGTGCTACTATTAAAGGTTTAGAGATTGACGGTTACAAATTCTTAGATTTTGTCGATGATTCTTTAGAATTTTACTATATTTCAGGAAACTTCTCTTTTATAAAATCTAATGTAGTAATTGGTGCAGATAAAGAGGAGATTTTTAGTACTAACAATAGAGAGTTACAGGGACTATCTCCGATGATTATTAACCTAAGTTTTGGTTACGATAATAAAGATGGCAGATCTGTAAACCTCTCATATAATAAAATGGATGAGAGAATTAGAAAAATCGGTCAGAAAAATGGTATAAAGTTTTATCCTGATTCTGTAGAAATTCCTCCTCACATTCTAGATTTGACATGGAAAGAGAAATTTTCAGACATGGTTACAGTTTCATTTAAAGCAAGAAACCTTCTTGATGATGAAGTGGTTTGGAAAGAGTTAGATAAAGTTACAAAACAGTATAAAAAAGGTAGAAGTTTTAGTATTAGTCTTACATATAAATATTAAAAATGATATGATGTCAATAAACTGAGATTTATGTTAGTACATAGATCTTAGACGGAGTTTTAATATAGCAATAAAAATATTAATTTCTATGCTAAAAGATGCAGCAATAGATCTTCTTCCTATTGTCGCAGTGCTCTCATTTTTTCAAGTATTTATAATTTCTGAAATTCCAGAAAATCTAGGATCTATCGTTTTAGGTCTTGGAACTGTCCTTTTTGGGTTGGTTTTTTTTATTCGTGGTTTAGAAATTGGTATTTTTCCAATAGGTGAGAATTTAGCAAATGATTTTGCAAGAAAAGGCTCACTATTTTGGTTACTTCTTTTTGCATTTTTAATAGGTTTTTCCACAACAATAGCAGAACCAGCACTAATAGCGATAGCCTCAAAAGCACAAATAATATCTGATGGAAGAATTGATGCTCTATTTTTACGTTTAAGTGTTGCACTTTCAGTCGGTTTTGCTATAGCACTTGGTTCATATAGAATTATTGTTGGTCATCCAATACATTATTATATTATAGGTGGGTATATTTTAGTTGTAGCCGTCACATACTTTGCCCCAGTGGAGATTATTGGATTAGCCTATGATTCAGGTGGTGTTACTACATCAACTGTTACAGTGCCACTTGTTGCTGCACTTGGTGTTGGATTAGCTTCAAGTATTAAAGGAAGAGATCCTGTAATAGATGGTTTTGGACTTATAGCTTTTGCCTCACTTACTCCAATGATTTTTGTACAGGTTTATGGAATTTTAGTTTATGCTATTGATTTTCATACTACTGTTAATGTTATGGAAGTTGTTAATGCTACACAGGAGGTTGCTAAGCAACACTATTTAAAAGTTTTAATTATAGAATTTATAAAAGTTATTAGAGATATATTTCCAATTTTAGCTGTAATATTTTTCTTTCAATACTTAGTAATTAAAAAACAAATCGCACATTTAAAGAGGGTAAGTGGCGGTATTTTACTTGTTGTATTTGGACTATTTTATTTTATTATTGGTCTAGACATGGCACTTTTTCCAATTGGTGAAACAATGGCACTTCAGCTTACAAAAATGAATAATGAAAATATTATTTATCTATTTGGATTCTCTATAGGTTTTGCAACAACTATGGCAGAACCAGCACTAATTGCTATTGCTTTAAAAGTTGAAGAGATTAGTCAAGGGAAGATAAAACAGTTCACCTTACGTATTAGTGTAGCTATTGGTGTAGCTATTGGAATTGCACTTGGTGCATATAGAATAGTACAAGGTGAAGCGATACATTTATATATCATTGCTGGTTATATTATTGTTGTTGTTTTGACATTTTTTGCTCCAAAGTATATTATCCCAATTGCTTATGATTCAGGTGGTGTTACAACATCAACAGTTACAGTACCACTTGTAGCTGCACTTGGACTTGGACTTGCTACAAATATAGAGGGTCGTAGTCCACTTATTGATGGATTTGGATTAATTGCATTTGCATCACTTTTTCCTATGATTACAGTGATGATTTATGGAATATTTTCAGAGTTAGGATCTAAAAAGTTAAATTCAACAAAAGGGATAAAATGAAGTTTTCTGTTGTAGTGGCTATTGTTGCTGAGGAGTTAGAAGATGATGCTATTGCGGTTGCTAAAGAAAATGGTGCATCAGGTGTTACGCATTTAAAGGCAAGAGGTCTAGGTAGTAGTGATAAAAAGACTTTTATGGGACTTAGTTATGAGGGCAATCAATCTGTTATGATTTATGTACTAGAGAAGAAACTTTCACTTAAAATTGTAAAAAATATAAATAAAAAACTTAGTTTAGAAGAGTCAGGGCGTGGAATTATCTTTTCATTGCCAATAGAGCATCTTGCTGGTATAAATTTACAGCAAGTTGTACAATTTGAAAAATCTGTGCGTGATGATTTATAGGAGAAATTATGTTGTTAGTTAAGGATGTTTTAAAACCATTAAATGAAGTTGCATTTTCATCACCATTTGTAAAAGTGCGTGACATTATGAAGCAGATGCGTGAAGATAATTTACGTTCTGTAATAATTGAAAGAGCAAATGAGCATGATGCTTATGGGATAGTGACATATAAAGATATTTTAGAGGCTATTGTAGCTGAAGAGGGTGATGTTGATTTATTGAATGTATATGACATCTATTCAAAACCAGCTATTCAAGTTCATAAAGAGATGAATGTTAAATATGTTGCAAAACTTATGGTTCGTTATGACGTTAGACGTGTTATGGTTATGGATGGGTCCGATTTAATTGGTGTTCTCTCAATGCAAGATATTATTGAGACATTAACTATAAATTTAGAGCAAGAAGAGTCTTAGTAGGGCGTAAAATCCCCACAAGACTAACCCAATTATACTAAAAACTATAGCTACTCGAAATATAAGTAGCGCTACTATACGCAGAGTTTTCACTTGTATTTAACTAATTTTATACCAGTTGATTTAGCGTATATTATGCCACCAAGTAGATTAATAACTTTATAACCATTTTTATCTAAAAAATTACTTACTAGTCTAGTTCTACTACCGGTTCTACAAATGATTGCAAAAGGTTTACTCTTGTTTGTTACTTTACTAAGTTCGCTCATAAATTTTGGTATGTTATATGAGCCTTTTTCATCAAAAAAAGTAATTAAATGACTATTCTTTACTATACCTGTCTCTTTCCATTCAGGTTCTGTCCTTATATCTATTATTGTTAAATTTTTATTTGATAAAAAGTTTTTATCTGGATATTTGTGTTGAACTTGTGCATTAAGTGAGACTATTAATGAAAGGGCGATAAAAATAAGTTTGACCATGATAATTTCCTATGTTTTTACTTTATTTTGCAATTATATCATGTATAATGGGCTTTATTTTAAATAGTAACAAAAGGGGTTTATGTGCGTTCTAAAATGAGCTTATTATCATTATTTATAGTTTTTAGTTTAACTGTAAATTCTGTACAAGCTTCAGTTGACGATTTATTTAATATGTCTTTAGAGGAGTTAATGCATGTTAAAGTTGTTGGTTCTACTCATACTCCTGAAACACTCTCTTCAGTACCAGCATCTGTAAGTGTATATAGCAGTGATGAAATTGAACTAATGGGTATACAAACTTTAGAAGAGTTAATGAATTTTGTTCCTGGGTTTTCAAGTGCAAGAAGTGGTGATTCTGGTTATAGAGAAATCCCAACAGTTCGCTCTAAACGTTCTGGTGCAACTGGTAAAGAGGTACTAATTTTAATAGATGGACAGCGCTTAAATTCTGACTTTAGTGGTAGTACATTTGTCTTCAATAATCAAATTCCAGTTGGAAATTTTGAGAGAGTAGAGTTTATTCGTGGTCCAGGCTCTGCTTTATATGGCTCAAATGCATTTATGGGCGTGGTAAATATAATTACCTCAAAAGATAAAAATGATATTTCAGCTTCTATTGGTTCTAATGGCTCCATAAACACTTATCTAAATTATACGTACAGTAGTGATGATTTTAGATTAAGTACTTTCGTTACGCACAATAAAACAGATGGAGAGATATATAATAACCTTTTTAATTTTAGTGTAACAAATCCTGTAGCAACCACTAAAGATCCATTTAAAAGAGATGAAATTTACATAAATGCTGATTATAATAGATTTAACCTTGTAGGAAGTTTCAGACGGACAAAAGCTTCTGAGTTTTACGCTCTTGGTAATATTAACAATGATGTTAATAGACACGATATACATGGTGGTTTTGCAAGATTAACATATGATTCTACTGGGTTAACATTTTTAAATACAAAAATTTCAGTTGGTTATAGAGATGAAAGAAGTGATTTAGATTTTGTGATTAGCCCAAATGGAGCCTTGCCCAATACAAATGCACCAGCCACTTTTTTAACAACACTTGAAGGACATGAGTTAGATTTAAGAGTTGATAATAGAATTAATTTTGATAATGGTAGTATATTACTTGTCGGTGGTGAATATAGACATGCAAAAACACAAAAATTATTTGCCTCTGTAAATGGTTTTCCAGGTCCTAACGCAGTCTACTTTGGACAGTTTTTAAGTCTTGAAAAGATTCAAGGCAGTGGTTTAACTGCAGAGGATTATAGAAATATTTATGGTATTTATGCGCAATATCAAAAGGATTTAACCCAAAATATAAATTTTACAGCAGGTGTTAGGTACGATAACTATTCAGACTTTGGAACAGCACTTAGTCCAAGAGTAGCTCTTGTTTATGATAACTTTAGTGGAAGAATTTTTAAACTTCTCTATGCAGAAGCTTTTAGAGCGCCAGCAAGAGAAGAGAACGATTTACAAGCACAGGGTGTTTTAGCGGGGAACGCTCTTTTAAAACCGGAAATTGCAAAAACTTTAGAGGCTATCTGGATAGAAAATATTGTAAATCATACATTTACACTTACTCTTTTTTCAACAAGAGTTGAAGATGCAATTTCAGATGTTACTAATGGTTTAACTGGACAACGAACAGTTAGAAATGGAACTGAAAATTATACTGGTTTTGAAGTAGAGCTTTTAAGTGATATATATGAAAACTTCTTTTTGAGAAGCTCTCTTTCTATTGTTACAGATACAGAGGATGTAATGTTTAGAAATGTAAGTGAGACTGGTTCAATAGTTTTAAATTGGCATAAAGATAAATTTAATACTAATGTTAGTGGTTACTATCATGGAGATAGTGAGGGTGACTTTGGTGGTACTAGAGTTAAAATTGATGATTTTTTCGAGTTCTCTGCAAATGTAATGTATAAAATAGACAGCTATTCAACTCTTTTTTTACAAGCTAAAAATCTTTTAGATGAAAACTATGTAACTCCATTTGAGGGGATAACACATCCAGATGGTGTAATTGGACGTGGACGTAGAGTGTATGTTGGGATTAATTATAGATTCTAATAAAAGAGAGGAACAGACAAAGCGTACTAGATGTATACGTATTCTTGAAAAATTTGTAAGTAGAATTTATGCAATTTTGTACAATAAAGATGATACTACAAAAAAAGAGTATGATATTCGTATTAAAAAGTTAAGTACTACTCTTAATGTTTGCGATGATGTAGAAATCTTTAGTGATCATTTGCGTTCTCTTCGCACTTTAGTTGAAAAAATGCTCTTTTTTAGTCAAAGTGAAGAGAATATTGAAGACATAAAGAGTGAACTACGAAGAGATATTAATAAAACAGAGCAACAGAGAAACTCTAAAAGGTATAAAAGAGAGACTAAACCACGTAAAAATCATGATTATGATTAAAAAAAGAAAAATCTTAAGAAATTCTTTTTAAATTTATTTACATAAGTAATTTAAAAGAATTTAATGGATATTATTTTAACCAACAAAGAATGTTCTATTCGGGGGAATTAGATGATTAATATTGTTATTATAGATGATGAGCCACAAATTTTAGAGATGATTGAAAATTATTTTAATAGAGTAGATGGATTTAATATTACAAGTTATCAAGATGCATCGCAAGCAATTGCTTTTATAGATTTAAATAGTATTGATTTAGTTCTTTTAGACATTATGATGCCACAGATGGATGGACTACAGATATTAGAAAACTTACGCGATAAGATACCAAGTTTACCAGTTGTTATGATGACTGCATACTCAACATTAGATAGGGTTTTAGAGAGTCACAAGTTAGGTGCAGAACACTATCTCTTGAAACCATTTAAATCATTAAGCGATGTAGAAAAGAAAATTAAAAAGATTCTAGATATTTAGTGGTAATCTAACTAAAAAGTTAGCACCTGAATCTTCATTAAAAGCTTTAATATTTCCATTATGTTCTTCTATAATTTGTGTTGCAACATTTAAACCTATACCCATTCCAGAGTGTGTTTTTGTACTTACAAATGGATCAAAAATCTGTTCAATAATATCTTCATCTATACCACCTGCATTATCTTTTAAATTTACATTTAGCCAATTTCCATCTTGTGTTATATCTATTAAGATGGAGCGATCATGAAAATGAAGTTTAGAACTTGCAAGTGCATCAAGTGCATTGTTTAATATAATAATCCATACCTGTTCTATGCGTTGGGTATTACAAAAAACTTCAAAACTTTTTTCATTCTTTTTTGTTTCAAGCGAAAAAACTTCACCACACAATGATATATTACAAATATGTTTAGAACGGTTGTGAATCATTCTTAGTGAGACTACTATTGTATTAAAAACATTAACACTCTCTTTTTTATTATCATTTTTTTTGGATATTTCTCGCATTGATTCTATTATCATTGCGATGCGATTAATTCCTTCATTGATTGTTTTTGTAGTTTTATAGATACCGTTTTTAAGATTTTTATCTTTTAAATTAACTAAATCCATCTCTAGGATTTCAATATTACCTTTTATATATGCAAGTGGAGTATTTATTTCATGAGTAATTCCCGCTGCTAGTTTACCTATTGATGCTAGTTTTGCATCAAAAACTTTTTTTTCCTGCTCCTCTTCAAGTGCTTTTGTTCGCTCTTTTACCTTCTCTTCAAGAGCATTATTGAGCGTTTGAAGCTCACTTTGTTTCTTAATAAAACTAGTATAGAAGTGAAGTAGTGAGCGTACGCGTGCAAGAAGTTCAGTTTTGTCAAAAGGTTTTGAAATAAAGTCATTTACACCGCACTCTAATGCTTTTAACTTGTCTTCACGTTCTGATAGTGCACTTACCATGATGATAGGAACTTGACTTAATAATCTAATTTTTTTGCTAAATTCATAACCATCCATAACAGGCATCATTACATCTGTTAAAATTAGATCTGGTGTATATTTTAAATTCTGTTCTAATCCCTCTTGCCCATTGGATGCTTCAATAATCTTAAATGGTTCATTTTTTAAAGATAATTTAATTGCTAATCTATTATCTTCTAAATCATCTACTATAAGCAGAAGAGCTTTTTTCTTTACTTCTTGCATTTTACTTTTGATCCAATAGGGTATCAATCATTTTGTTCAATTTTTTAGCATGTTTATAAATTTTTTTGAGTATTCTTTTGTACTCACTATTTGATGGCACTACACCAGTTGATAGTTCATCTATTAAATACTCACTAAAATTTATTATTGGGTTTAGTGGTGTTCTTAGCTCATGTGAAACTGATGCTATAAATTTAGACTTTGCTTCAAGTGCACTAATTAGTTTACTATTTGTAATTTGCAGATCTTTAGTTTTTTTATCCACAGTAATATCTAGTTCATATTTTTGTTTTTTTAGAAGAGCTTCACTTTGCCATAACTTCTCAATAGCTAATGAAAGACTATTTATATAATCTGGATCGATATACATGCCACACTCAATTTTTCTAAGTTCGTTTGAGACTCTTTTAATCATTTTATTATCAATTTTTGCACCAAATTGGGGTGCAATCAATTCAATATTAATTACCTCTAATTTATTTAGAGTATAGTTTAAAATATCCCTCATTGGTATATGCTCTCTATGATACTGTTTAATATTTTCAATGTCATTAGCTGTAGTAAAAGGCTCTTTATACTCTTCGTAGTTACTAAATAGTGTGCCACTAAAGAGTGTTTTTGTACTTTTATGAAATGTAACAAATGAACCAGCTGAATGAGCGTATGGAGTTGTAATGAATTTTAGGTCCCCTAGTGAGAGAGAACGCTTATCAATTATATACTGTCTTGATTTAACTCCATAATATCTTATAGCACTCTCTTGTCTTGTGTGACCTATAATCTCTAAGTCATCTCTATTTATTATATTCTCTAGGTATGGAACACCTGTACAGATATTAGAACCTTGATGGTGTAGTATAATGTACTTAATATTTTTTAAATCTGTTACTTTTGAAATATTTTCACATAGTTCTTCTATATTATTTATAGGAGATGGATCTATTAAGATACTCTCAATACCATTTTCTATTAAGTATGAATTGGAAATCAAAAGTTTATCAATTTTTGAGCTAAATTGCCAAGTTGATTTTGCTATTTGAGTAGGACTATCTAAAATCATATCAGTTTCATTGGTTCTAAAGGTTCTGAAAAATAGTATCCTTGTGAAAAACCTATACCAATTTCAGAGATAATGTCATAAATCTCTTTTGTAGCTACAAATTCAGCAACTGTTTGTATATTTAATCTTGTAGCAAATGCATGTATAGTCTCTACAATATGCCTATTATAGTTATTAGTTGCAATATTACGTATAAGTGAGCCATCTATTTTGATAATATCTGGTTCAAAGTCAAGTAGTCTCTGAAAATTAGAGTATCCACTACCAAAATCATCAATAGCTATTTTTACACCCATTGACTTAACCTCTTTGATAAAGACTCTAACAACATCAAAACTTTTAAAATCTTCATCTTCTAAAAGTTCAAAAGTCATTCTTGAGGCTATGTGCGGGTTCGCACGTAGTTGTGTAAGTATAAAGTCACGCATTTTTTTCTGTTCTATATCTAAAGAGGAGAGGTTAATAGTTAGCTCCTTATCTAAATTATCAAAATGTAGCATAGATTTTTCAATAACAGTTTGGGTAATAAAATTGTAGTAACGTCCGCGTTTTGAGATATTTAAAAATTCACACGGAGCTACAATTGAGTCATCTTCATTTGTAATTCTAACTAATGCTTCATATTTTTCAACCTCTCCACTTTTTGTATTTACAATAGGCTGAAAAAATGGAGTAATATTATCATTTGCTATCGCAAACTTTATTTTTTTAATCCATAGAATATTATTTTGTGATTCTTTTTGAGTCTGTTCAATAATATCTTCTGAGAAGGTATATTCTGTTTTATCTTTTATAGCTCGTCTTAGAGAAACACGTCCCTGTTCATAAATATTATCTACACCACTTGTAAAGCTAACAGTAATTCCTATATCATATTCGTATCCATCAACTACAATTGTAGAATCTCTAGTTTTATTTACAAGTTGCTCGCACACATCCAATGCAGCCTCTTTACAGACTGGGTCGATAGATATGTCACTTAAAAGTGCAAATCTTCCATCTCCATAATGGTATATATCAATATATTTGTAGTGCTTTGGTAGCAGGGTATATAGTTTTTTTGCAAATGCTAGCTCTATTTTCTGAGCTATTTCTAATGTGTAAAATTGACCCATATTATCATAATCATCAATTTGCATGAGAAATAGTGCAGCTTTATCTATTTTTTTAATATCACGTAGCAGCGCAGATTTATTTGGCATATCGCTTAGTGGATTTATAGTTGATAATATATACTGGTTGTTAAGTTGGTTCATATTTATATAAGCACGGCATCTAGTAACAAGTTCTACTTTGTTGAATGGTTTTGTAATAAAATCATTTACTCCAGCTTCTATAGCTTTTAATTTATCTTCATTGTCACTAAGTGCTGTAATCATCAATATCGGAATACGTTGAGCTTTTTGTTCTAATCGAATCTCTTTACTAGCTTCAAAACCATCCATTACAGGCATCATTGCATCCATTAAAATGACATCAGGAAGGTTTAATACAGCAAGTTTTGCAGCTTCTGCCCCATTTGTTGCCTCTATAAAATTGTACTCTTCGCGTTTTAAAGATAGTTTGATTGCCAATCTATTGTCTTCCATATCATCTACTATTAAAACAGTTGGTTGTTTAATCATCTTTAATATTCATACCTTCCATGGTTGTAATTAAATTATACAATTTTTCGTACATATTTTTATAATCTGCATCTTCTTTATGTCTTGCAAACTCATCAATTTCTTGACTTAATGCATAAATTGGTTCTAATCGTAAATTACCTGAAGCGCCCTTAATTGAATGTGCAGTACTATGCAGTTCATCAAAATCATTATTTTCAACCGCAACTTTCATCTTCTCAAGCGATAAAATTGCATTTTTCATAAAAAGATTTAGTAACATCTGTACATCATCTTCATCAAAGTCTAAAGTTTTTGCAAGGGCTGATATATCTATATGATATTTTATATCCTCATTAGATGAGTTTTTTGCAAGAAATGGCGCAATCATTGCAATAAATTTTGGTTTTTGAATTGGTTTACTTAAATAGTTATCCATTCCAGCTGATAAAAAGCGCTCTTTATCTCCTTTTACAGCATTCGCAGTTAATGCGATAATTGGTGTATGCTCTAAATTATGGATACTTTCTAATTTTAAGATTGCAGTAGTAGCTCCAATACCATCTAATAGTGGCATGTTGACATCCATCAAAACTAAATCAAACGGCTGCATTGATTTATCTACGTTAGCTGAAATGAAGTATTGAACTGCAACATCACCATTTTTAGCAATTTCACAACTAAGTCCTATTCTTTGGAGCATAATTTTCATAAGCTCTTGATTTGCTTCGTTATCTTCTGCTACTAGTATATGACCAGATAGACGTTGTGCAATCTGTTCAGTTGATTTCCCATTATCTATAGATTTATATCCAAAGACTATATCTACAATTGCATCGTAGAGTTTAGTAGATGTAACAGGATAGACAAGTTCAGATACGTTTTTCGCATTTTTATGATGATAAGAGCTAAATGATGTTGGTTTTACAATAATAGTTGCTATTGGAAAGCTTGAAAGTTGTTCTAACCTTGCAAAGTCTTTTATTTGTGAGTGTATTGTTATAAGATCAAATTCTGGGTTTTCTAATGATTTACAGTGTTTAGCAAAAACCTCAATTGATGTAAATGATACGATTTTTTTAACACCAAAATGGTCAAAATAGCGTCTTATTATATGCGCTTTATGTTCCATCTGCTCAGGGTAGATAATTGCTACTTTTAGGTTCTTCTCAAAAGGTACGCTAACAGGAAGAGGTTGCTCATCTTCACATGTATCTACAGGTATAGAGAAGTAGAACATACTTCCTCTACCATACTCACTAACAAGCTTAAGCTGCCCGCCCATCATTTGAACTAAGTGATTACTAATGGTAATACCAAGACCAGTACCACCATATTTTCTGGTTGTTGACTGCTCAGCTTGTGTGAATGGATTAAAAATAAGTTTTTGTTGAACCGTTGTTATACCAATTCCATTATCTTCAATGCTAAAGTAGATATGTTTATCGCTTGTATAGACAATATCGAAGTTTATACGACCATTCTTTTGTGTAAATTTAATAGCATTACTAAGAAGATTACTTAGAACCTGTTTTATAGACATTGGAAATGACTCAACACAAAAAGGAAGATGTGGATCGATAAATAGATTTAACTCTATATTTTTCTCATTCGCCTTCATATGGTAAACAGTCGCAAGGGAGTGGTAATCTTCGTGCGGATTAAATGGAAGTTTTTCTAGTGACATCTTTTGATTTTCTATTTTTGCAAAGTCAAGTACATCATTTATCATTGCCATCAATGTGTCGCTACTTTTTTGTATAGTATCTAAGTAGCGTATCTTCTCAACATCTGTCTCTGTCTCTTTCAAAATGTTCAAAAATCCTAAAATTGCATTAAGAGGAGTTCTAATCTCATGGCTCATATGCGCTAAAAATTTTGACTTTGCCCTGTTTGCAGCTTCTGCCTTCTCTTTTGCTAATTTAAAATGTAAATCTGTGCGTTTATGATTATCAATATTTGTTAAGTACCCAACCATTCTATATGGTTTGCCAAAACTGTCTAAAATCATTTTACCTTTACTCAAAACCCAGATATAGCTACCATCTTGAAGTTTCAGTCGATGTTCTGCTACAAAAAATTCACTATTACCACGCAAATGCTCTTTCATAAGATAACATAGGTGTTTACGCTCTTGAATATGAATAAGTAAGAACCAGTTTTTTAGTGTACTCTGTTTATTTGATTCAAAACCAATCATACTCTTCCAAAGATCACTAACGTAGATAGTTCCCCTTAAGATATTCCAATCCCATAGACCATCATTTGAACCTTTCATGGCAAGTTCATAGCGCTCTTTAAGGTCATATACTTTTTTATTTGCAGCTTTAATATTTTTTATAAAAGAGTTATAACTGTAGTTTAAAATCATAAATATAAAAACCAAAAGTACTAAAATTGAGCTGATAAGATGCCAAAGAGAGTCATTATAGTATTGATATGAACGTGTCATATCTATGGCAAATATAAAGTTACCTAAGGTCATATCATTGTTGTTTTTAATTGAAAAGTCATTATCTATTACATATGTGTTCTCTCCAACTGTTGAGAGAATTGGACTTCTCTTTGTGTAGTCTACATTTTTAAATAATTTATGATCTTGTGGTGTAAGTGTATATAGATTACTTTTACTAACTTGATCTATCGCACCTCTAAAAAGGTATACAGAATTTATCTGTTCGATTATAAATAGAGTGTCAAAACTATACTCTATAACTCCATATAACTCTTTTTTATTTGTAAAAATTGGTACAGCAACTTTATAAAGCATTCTTCCAGCACTGTCACTATAGGTTGATATTCTCTGTCCATAATTTGCCACATGGTGTATTAAAGATGTTATGTAATATATCTTTTTAACTCTATTTTGACTTACAGATAGGAGATGCGGTTGATTTTTTTTATAGAACTTTACTGATTCTAAGTATGGATTGTAGCCTTTAAGTGATAAGAAAAACTCTAATAACTCACTATTTAGACTATTATCATCCATTGTTTGGATTTTCTTTAGAATTGTATATTGAGGTATGGTAAGTTTAATGAGTTCATGTTCTGAACGCTCTATCATAGTTTGTACTTGTTTATGATAATTTTCTAAATCGTGCTCTATTTTGCCCTTGTAACTTCTTAGTTCTAAATTGAAAAAAAATGCAGCCATTATCACTATAAAAAGCCATACCGTACCGATAATATGCCATTTGCTTGTCATATAGCTTCGCTGCACATATTCCCTTTTGAAATTTTCTTTATAGTACAATAAATTTTTATAATATATGATTAAAAAATGTACTATTATCTGTTCTAAACTTTATAAAGTTAGTTACTTTAATATTGAAAGAACTCTATTATTAAACTCACAGTTTAAAAAAGATATACTAATCAGACAAATTGGAAATAGGGGTATTTTTTGGAACTAAGTGATACATTGAAAATAGCTATTGTTGATGATGAAGTGCCTATTTTACAGATGTTAGAGAACTATTTTTCAAGAAATGAAAAATATGAGGTTAGCTCTTTTTCAAATCCTTTAGAGATGTTAGCTTCGCTTAAGAATAGTGTGTATGATGTAGTACTTTTGGATATTATGATGCCACAATTAGATGGTATTGAAACACTGCGCGAAATTAAAAAAGTACATGAGCCTACAAGGGTTATTATGATGACTGCATATTCAAGTTTGGACAAAGTATTGAGTAGTCATAAAAATGGCGCCCATAGTTATATTTTAAAACCATTTAGCTCTTTAGCATCTGTTGAGAAAAAAATATTAGAGGTTTTAGAACAGCCATAAATTTTTAGCTTTTGTAATTAAGTTTAGGTACAATGGCTCTTAATAAGGAATAGTATTTAATGCAAAATAGTAAGAGACCCATGGAGTTTGCTAGTAAGAGTGAAAAAATAGCAGATTCTTCAAAGAATCCATTTAAAATTATGGTTGTTGATGATGAAGAAGAGATTCATTCAATAACAACTTTTGTTCTAAATGGATTTACATATATGGGCAGGGAACTACAGTTTTTAAATGCATATAGTGGAGAGGATGCAAAAAAATTAATAGTAGAACACCCTGATACTGCCCTTGTTTTACTTGATGTAATCATGGAAGATGACGACTCAGGTCTTCAAGTTGCAAAATATATTCGAGATGAAGTGAAAAATAGATTCGTTCGAATAGTCCTTCGTACAGGTCAACCTGGTTATTTTCCAGAAAAAGAGATAATTGCAGAGTTTGATATAAATGATTATAAAGAAAAAACAGAACTCACAGCGACTAAGCTTTTTACACTTACGTATTCATCAATTAGATCATACGTTGCATTAATTAATGAGAGTATGGCAAAAGAGCAATTAGCAGATATTAATAAAAATCTAGAGCAAATTGTATTAGATAAAACAGCAGAGTTAAAAGAACAGCACAATATCATGATGCAGCAATCTCGTCGCGCGGCAATGGCTGAAATGCTTGGTATGATTGCTCATCAATGGAGACAACCACTGTCTACCATCTCTGCCATTGCAGGAAATGTATCTATTGCATTAGCATTAGATGAGTTTGAGCAAGATAGTGTTGCTGATTCTATGACAAAGATAAGCGAGCATGCTAAAAAGCTATCTCTTACGATAGATAGTTTTAGAAGTTATTTTAAACCAGGTGCGCAAAAAGAGACAGTTTTAATTTCAACCGTCGTTACAGATACACTATCACTCTTGCAGCATGCAACAGATAAAGATAAGATAGATATTAGTTACAACCCTAAAAATACAATATCACTTACAATATATAGAAATGAGTTATTACAGGTATTTTTGAATATTGTAAAAAACTCTCAAGAAGAACTTGGTAGATTAAATATAGAAAAACCTAAAATTACAATTTTAGAAGAGGAAGAAAAAAATAGTCATAAAATTACAGTTTGTGATAATGCTGGTGGAGTAAATGAAGATAATTTATCTAAAATTTTTGAACCATATTTTTCAACTAAATCAAAAAACGGATCAGGCCTTGGTCTATATATGTGTAAAACTATTATAGAAGATTACTTAAATGGCAAAATAGTTTGTTATAACAAAAGTGGTGGAGCTTGTTTTGAGATTCTACTACCGCTAAAATAAATTATGATTATTTCAGTTTATAATTTAAAAGGTGGTACTGGTAAGACTAGTATCGCTCTGAACTTAGCAAAAACTAGAAATTCATATTTCATAGAGAATGACATTATAGGTGTATCTGATGTCTTTAATAAACATGGGCAACTAGATACTGCAAGAAACTTTAGTGAAACAAAAAAAATTCCAATTATAGATAATGTTGTTTATGACTTTGGTGGACACCTAGATAAAAGAATAACTCCTGTTTTAGCAAAAAGTGACTTAGTTGTAGTTCCAACGCTTCACTCTTATCAAGATATTAAATCAACAATAAGTATGATTGAGAGTCTTTTAAATATTAAGCAGAAGAATATTTTAGTTGTCATAAATAAAGTTGGAACTAGGGCTGTAAAAACAAGTAGCGATGGTAATCCTCTATTTAGTGAGTATGAAAAGACTAAAAATACTATTTTACAACATTTAGAAGAGCGTGTTGGAAAACGTAAACATAAAATTATGTTTATGATGCTAAGAGAGAGTAAGGCTTGGCATCATAGTACTTACAGGGGTGATAGTATTTTGCATATGGCTGAAGAGGATAGTCGTCTTAGATACAGTTTTAGAAATTCAATTACAGATTTAAACCGCTTACTTAAAGTTGTTAAGCATTATGAGGAGAAAAGTGTTGGAAAAGGGTAAACAAAAAGAGAAGAGCAGTTTTACAGATGCTAAAGATATTGCAGCTGACTCTGATGAAATTAAAATATCAAATGATGAATTAGATAGTATTGATAATCTATTTGGTACTAATGAAGTTGAAAAAAAGAGAAAAAATAGTTCTATTAAAAAAAGGAAGAAATCAAATATTACTCATTATGCTACCATTGGAATGACAAAAAAAGAGTATAAAACTTTACTTAAAAAAGCTAAAGAGAAAGATAGCTCTCTTTCTAACTTTATTTTACATATTCTAGATGAAACTGATGTATTTTAACCTATAAAATATTTAACTAAATTGCCTCATATTGAGGCAAAAGTTGTTAGATAGTAGGTCCTGCTGTAGAGTAGTCAAATTCGCTGTTAGTGCTATCTTGATATTTATGAAAGTTCTCAACAAACATAGTAGCTAATTTTTTAAGAGTTGCGTCGTAAGCATCTTTATCTTCCCATGTATTTCTTGGGTTTAATATGTTTTCATTAGATACACCCTTCATACTCTTAGGAACTGATAGGTTGAAAACATCAATATTTTCATATTCGCTATTTTTTATACTACCATCTAAGATTGAATCAATGCAAGCACGAGTATCTTTAATACTCATACGTTTTCCAACGCCATATGCACCACCTGTCCATCCAGTGTTTACTAAATAAACATCAGCTTCGTGTTCGTTAATTTTTTCACCAAGAAGTTTCGCGTAAACTGTTGGGTGTAGAGGTAAAAATGCCTCTCCAAAACATGAAGAAAAAGTTGCTTGTGGTTCATTGATACCACGTTCAGTTCCAGCAACTTTAGCAGTATAACCACTTAAAAAGTAGTACATTGCTTGCTCTTTACTTAATTTAGAGACAGGAGGCAGAACTCCAAATGCATCAGCAGTTAAGAATATAATATTGTTAGGGTGTCCACCTTGCATACTTTTTTCATGGTTTTCAATATGGTAGATTGGGTATGATACACGTGTATTTTGTGTTTTTGAAGTATCACTATAATCAACATTACCAGCATCATCAGCTACTACATTTTCAAGTAGTGCATCTTTACGGATTGCATTATAAATTTCTGGTTCGCTTTTTGGATCTAAATCTATAACTTTTGCGTAACATCCACCCTCATAGTTAAATATACCATGATCATCCCAACCATGTTCATCATCACCAATTAAAAGTCTGTGAGGGTCAGTTGAGAGTGTTGTCTTTCCAGTTCCGCTTAGTCCAAAAAATAGCGCAGTATCACCTTCTTTACCAACGTTTGCTGAACAGTGCATTGAAAGCTTGCCTTGTAGTGGTAACCAGTAGTTCATCATACTAAAGACGCCCTTTTTCATCTCACCACCGTACCAAGTTCCACCAATAATTGCTATGTTTTCTTCTACGTTAAAGATGACAAAAACATCAGAGTTCATTCCATATTTTTTATAATCATCATTTGTAAGTTTACAAGCATTATATATAGTAAATTCTGGTGAAAACTTTGCAAGCTCTGAACGATCTGGTCTTATAAACATATTTCTTACAAAATGAGATTGCCATGCAATTTCACTTACTACACGTACATTTACTTTACTAGCCGCACTTGCCCCCGCATATACGTCTGTAACATAAATACTCTTATTTGATAGTTGTTTTTTGACTTTAGTAAATAACTCATCAAAAATTTTCTTTTCAATAGGTTTATTTATTGATCCCCATGCTATATTTTTTTCAGAATCTTCATGTTTAACAAAATATTTATCTTTAGGACTACGTCCTGTAAAGATACCAGTATCAACCATACAAGCACCATTAGAAGCTACTTCACACTCGTTATTCTTTAACTCATGTTCGCGTAACTCATTGTAATCAAGATTGTAGTAAATCTCTCCAACATTATCTAGTCCTAATCTCTCAACTTTATTCGGTCTCATTTAGTAACCCCCCTTAAAAAAGCCATCTAAAGAATTTTAATGGTGTAATAATACCACCAAGAGCTTAATTATAGGTGACAAATTTGAAAATTTATAACTTTTTTACGTCTGATAACCATGATAAAAAGTCTTCAGCGTTCCAGTAACCAGCAACTTTTTTAACAAGGGTACCATTTTTTGAAATAAATTGTGTTGTAGGCACTCTTTTTACTAAAAAGTTAGATGGTATCTCATTACTGTTTTTTGATAACTCAATACTTATATAGTTTGCGTTTACCTCTTTGATAACTTTGTTATCAGTAAATGTTAGTCTTTTCATTTTTTTACACCAAACACAAGATGGTTTTGTAATAAATAGCATTACTCTTTTATTCTCTTTAATGCTTAAATTGATGGCCTCTTGATATGTTTTAACCCAAATGATTGAATTAGCATATGAAAATGACATAAATATTGATAAATATATAAAACTTTTTAACATTAGAACAATCCTTAACGCAAGAATAACATGTTGTAATGTATAATTTCTACATGTTTTTAAAATTAATTATTTTTATTATTTTTATTTTTCACTCTCTTGTTCTTGGGGAACAGAATAATGATGAATTTGCACATTTTGTTGATGATTTAAATACAATTGCTACAAAAACTAAACAAAATATTGATTATATGCCATCAACTGTTACAGTTTTACACTCTGATGATTTAACATCTTTAGGTGTTAATACTCTGTTTGAAGCACTTTCATTTGTCCCAGGAATTGAAACATCTATGATACAAGTTGGATGGAAACGCCTTATCTCAAGAGGTATGCATAATCCAGACAGTTTTATTTTTGATAAAATGAAACTTTTAATAGATGGTGTGAGTGTGAGTAGTAAATTTTATGGAACTATCTATTACTATATGGACTTTCCAGTTGATTTAATAGAAAGAATTGAAGTTTTACGAGGTGCAGCATCTGCACTATATGGCGATGGTGCATATAATGGTGCAATAAATGTAATTACAAAATCAGCATCTTCACAAGATACGCTTTTGAATATAAGTTATGGATCGTATGACTATAGAAGTGTAAATGCCTTAGTACCAGTTTCATTTGCAGACTTTAAAGGTTCAATTGATGCCTATTTTCAAGAAAATAATCAAAAATTGGATGTCTCTGAACAGTTTGTTTATCAGCCTTCAATTTCACTATTTAATCGTAAGCCACAAAGTGATGAGCGTCTTAAAAATAGTGGTGTAGGAGTTAATGTAAAAAATGAAAACTTCGATTTTATTTTCCGCTATAACTACTTTAAATCAGGAAATTATTTTGGATTTGATGAATATTTAGAACCAACAATAGATGATAAGTTCAATGACAATATAAATTTTCATACACAATTAGCTTATCATAAAAAAATTGATAGTGACATAACTTTACACGTAAAAGCCGTTTTTGCTACGAGTAAAATATCTTTTGATATTACTCCAAGACAGGAAGTTCCTGGTGCTTTACCATTTGATATTGAATTAGAGTCAGTATATAAAGATAGGACAATACTTGTAAACAGTGAATTAGATATAAATAAATTTAAAAACCATTCACTGTTATTTGGTCTTGAAGCAGATAATACTAAAGTTATAGAAAGTTCGTATGGAAGAAATTTTGATTTTATTAATGGCGATACTGAAAATGCTACTTTTATAGATAATGGAAATATTGTAACTATGTCAAACAATGGTTTTGTAAAAAGTGCCGCAGGACGCGAACATTTTGCAGCATATCTGCAAGATTTATACTCATTTAGTGATGCATTGATGTTTTCGTTAAATATCCGTTATGATAACTATAAAAGATTCTCGTCTGATTGGAATAGTCGTGTAGGTTTAGTTTATGATTACAATGATAAGTTAACATTGAAACTTCAATATGCAGAAGCATTTAGAGTGGCATCATTTGTTGAAGCATATCAATCATTTCATGCGCTACTAAGAGAGGGTAATAGTAATTTAGATAATGAAAAGCAGAAGAGTTATGAGGCCTCTTTTGTTTATAAGGCATCAAGTTATCAAATATTAAGAGGAAATCTTTATTACTCAGATTTTTATAATACGATAGATATTAATGATGTTGGAGAAAATGACTACGATAATGGAGCTAAAAGAGAATCTAAAGGTATTGAAATTGAGTATAAGGTTATGCCATATGACTCTCATGAATTATCGTTAAGTTATTCGTACACGAATAGCACATATAATACAATCGATAAATACCACTACAAAGTAGACACGCCAGGTATAGCCTCACATCTATTTAAAGCGTATCATCTATTTAAAGTCTCACAAAAGTTTAGTCTAAATAGTACAGTTAGTTATATTGGTTCTCGTGATGACAATGAATATGGCAATGCTCAAAAATATGATATTAAGTCTAGTTGGGTAACAAATTTATCAGCGAGTTACTTGTTTAGTAAAAATGCAAAGTTTCGTTTGAGCGTAAATGACTTATTTAATACAAAAGTTACACTACCATCATATCGCTCAAAACATGAGTATATAGCACGCCCTGGACGTACTGCTTTAGCATCACTACATTTTACTTTTTGATATAACCTTAGCATCTATTATCTCTTTTGAATCTTGAAGTGTGAAGGTATCCTCAATATTTAATTCACTTAATGCTACGACACTTTTATCTTTAACAATTTGTGCAAAACCTGTTTTATCTCTCATTTTAGGGTTAGAGTTTTTGAAGCTCTCTTGCATGCTATTTAGACTATATTGTTTTGATTGTAAAACTCTACTCATAACGTCATTAAAAGATTGTTTTAGATTTATTGGTTCATGCTGTGCTTGATTTATACGAATCTGTAAATGAGTGTTATAACTCTTTTTTAAACTCTCTAGTTGCTCATTGTATTGTTTCATTCTATTCTCGTAAGAGTATTGAGAAAAAAGTTCATATTGCTGATTTAGTGCATAGCTACTCTTATGTAAAATAGATTTTATTGATTGGTTAAAACTCTGTTCAATTGAATCTAATTGCATCAGTACTTCATTAGAATCTGGTAAGATCATCTGCATTGCAGCTGATGGGGTAGGTGCCCTTAAATCTGCTACATAATCACTTATAACCCAATCAATTTCATGTCCAACAGCAGAGACGAGAGGTGTGTTGCATGAGCCAATTGCGCGAGCAACATCTTCTTCATTAAAAGCCCACAAATCTTCTACACTTCCACCACCACGACCAATGACAATTATATCTGCGCCCATTGAATCAGCTCTAGTTATTGCATCTTTAATCTGTAAATGTGCAATATCACCTTGCACTTGAACGTCAATTAGAGATATTTTTATTATAGGCCATCTACTTTTAGATACTTTTAACATATCTTGTAAAGCTGCACTAGTACCAGATGTTATTAATATAATATGCGATGGAATCTTTGGAAGAATTTTTTTACGAGACTGCTCAAATAGACCTTCTGCTTGAAGCTGTTTTTTGAGGCGCTCATAAGCAAAGGCTAGCGCACCCATGCCAGATGGCTCTAGAGCAAAACAGTTTATCTGGTACTCACCGCGTGGTTTATACAGAGTAATAGCACCACTTATTACGATGCTATCACCCTCTTTAATTTTAAATTTCAGTTTGTTAACATTTGCTCTAAACATTACACATTTAATACTAGAGTTGTCATCTTTTAAAGTAAAATATAGATGCCCACTACCGTGGTATGTCGGACGAGATACTTCACCTTCAACTTGTACCTGAATGAAAGTTGTCTCAAGAAGAGATTTTATCTGCTCATTTAGAGAACTTACGCTTTGAAGATTCATCTATATTTTTTGAGCAATAATCATTGTAGATATATTAAATGAAAAAGATTTAGCCACTTTAATTTCAAAACCAATACTTTTAAGTTCATCTTCTAACATTTTTGTTGTTGCAAAACCATCAATTGAATCAGGAAGATATTGATATGCTTCTTTGTTTTTTGAAATCAAACCACCAAGCCTAGGTAATATCTTTTGAAGGTAAAAGTCTCTAATTTTACCCATAGAAGTTTCATCTTTGTTTTTAGTAAATTCTAAAATAACAACAAGACCACCATGTTTTAGTACTCTATGAAATTCGGCAAATGCCTCTGCGCGTTCCATTACGTTACGGATTCCATAAGCAATACTTAAAATATCTACGCTCTCATCTGCAAGATGGAGCTGTGTAGCTGGTGCAATTTCAAAATCTAGATGTGGAAACTTTTTACGTCCAACACCAACCATCCCGATGGATGGGTCAATACCAATAATATTATCAACTTTTACTTTTTGTACAACTGCTTGTTTTTCCCAGTAGCCCATCATGTCACCAGTCCCACAAGCAACATCTACAATTTTAGATAGTTTATGTTTTCCTAAAATACTATATGCACTGTTACAAGCCTTTTTACGCCAAATAGTATCTATTCCAAAACTTAAAATTCTATTTGCTTTGTCGTACGTTGATGCTATGGAATCAAACATCTTTACAATATTTTCTTGTTTACTCATTAATTAAGCCTTTTAATTCTTCTAGATCATTTGTAATTTCATTCGTTAAAGTTTCAATTTTATCTAATATTTCACGAGTAGGTGGATACTCTATTTCTTCATATTCTATTGTTTTATAACGATTGATAGAGAGATCATAACCATTCTCTTTTATCTGTTCAACATTAATAAAAAAATGTTTTTTTGTCTTTAAATAGCTCTCTTTCTCTTTTTGTTTAAATTTAGAAATTATATCAGGAATATCATTTTGTTCAATAGGGTTACGTTTATCATCTAAGCTATACCCATCTGCGTGCATATCATAAAACCAAACTTTTTCTGTCGAGCCACCTTTTACAAAAATCAAAACAGCAGTAGATACTCCAGCGTAAGGTTTAAAGACTCCACTAGGCATTGAAATAATTGCTTTAAGTTCATTCTTTTCTAAGAGGTTTTTTCTCAATGTTTTATGCGCATTTGAACTGCCAAACAAAACACCATCTGGAATGATAACACCAGCGCGCCCACCAACATCTAAAACTCTTGAAATTAAATCTACAAACAAAAGTTCTGTTTTAGTAGAACTTATGCTGAAATCTTCACTTTTATCTTCTTTATCAATACTGCCCTTAAACGGAGGGTTAGCTAAAACAACTTGATAAGCATCTTTTTCTGTGTAACGTTTTGATAGTGTATCGGACTGTTTTATGTGTGGATTTTCTATGTCGTGAAGCATCATATTCATCATAGATATTCGTATCATCGAAATGTCACTGTCATTTCCAAAAAATGTATCGTTTGAGAGTTTGTCCCACAAATTCTTATCTGTAAGATTTGCTCCTAATCTTCCATTTTCTTCTGTGTAAGGCTTTAGCATATGAGCATAAGCACTTACTAAAAATCCAGCTGTCCCCGCGCTTGGATCAAATACTTTTTCTCCAATTTGTGGATTAACAAGTTCTGTAATCATTTTTATAATATGTCTTGGAGTTCTAAACTGCCCATTTTTTCCACTAGAGCTTATCTCACTTAGGAGATACTCATACATATCACCTAAGCTATCCATAAAACCGTCTTCATCTTCTTCTAAAATATTAAATATCTCTTCAAGTGCTTCAACACTCTCACTTAGTAGTGATGGTTTTGTGATGATAAATGCTAAATCTTTTATAGACCTATTAAACTCACTTCCCTCGTTGTACTTTTTGATAAAAGGAAATGCTTCATCTCGAACAGTTTCAAGCATACGCTCACTATCTAAATCTTTGAAGTTATCCCATTTTGCATATTTGTTTTCTTCAAAAATAGACAGATAATCCTCTTTTATAAAAGAAGCCTGTGAAATTTTTTTATTATCTTTTTCGCTTAACATTTTTAAAAATATAAGTGCTGTGATTTGCTCAATTGCATTAAGAGGATTGGCTATCCCTCCACTCCAAAATTTGTCCCAAATACCATCTATTTTACTCTTTACTTCATTTCTTACAAACAATTCATATTTCCTTTACTTTTGTAAAAATCATTTGATTTCTCCTTTAAAAGCTTTATCCATAAGACCTTTATGTAGGATTTCGTAGTACTTTAACTTTTCACTCTCTTTTGCTTTTATGATTTCTATTTTTTCCACTATTAAAGCGAATTTATTTTGTAGTGTTATTGGTGGGAATAAAACGTCAAGATTATTTAATACTTGGAGATTGATATTTTTTTGTGCTGTTTTTGTAGCTTGTTGTTCTAATCTACTTTTATAATGACTAAATAGTGAAGATACAAATAGTGGATTTTCAACATTAAAACCTACTACACTATCAGGAAAGTAGCAATCAAAACTTAAAATTTTAGTATCTCCAATATTTGCAGCAATAGTAATTGCGATTGTATCTTTTGGGAATAACTTACTTTGTTTAATACCATCTTCTGAATATGTTTGTTTGTAATTTTTAAGATAGATACTATTGCCCTTTGTAATATCGCCAGTTTGAATAAATGGATATTTACCACCATATAAAAATGGAGCATTTCTTGGACGATGAGCTGATTTTCCTCTTGCTAATGTCCCATACTTATTTAACTTAACGATTTCCCATCCCATAGGATTCTTAATAGGGTTGCCAAACATCTCTATAAATTTTGCTTTTAAAAATAGATCATATTGTTGTAAAAGCTCTTTTTGTTTCTCTATCAATAACGAGCTAGTATCAAGGACTTTTACAATTTTTTTTTGTTGCGGGAGTGCTGGAATTGGGATTTTAAATTTTTCAAAATCAGTTTTGTTTATTATTGAAATTATTGAAGCATGTGCTTTTTGAAGCATAATAGGTTTAATTTTTAAAATAGAATATGCTAAAAATTTATAATGTATGTCTTCATTTGGAATGATGCTATTTATTTGCTGATTGCTGGTAGCTTCATTTTTATTAATTAAAACTTTTCCAATATTACCAATGCAAGTTATTAAAACAGAATATGGTGGTATTGTTTGAGTTTTTTTTAATCCATTGTATGAAATAAACTCTTTACCTTTCTCAAGTTCTATAATACTATTTTTTGTAAAATCATCAGGCTTTATAAAGCTTATATCATTTGAATTCCAATATTCATCTATAGTTTTAGATGGTGTTTTTCCAGTAATGATTTTTCCACATTCATTTAATTTTTTAACTATCCATCCATCAGGAACAGTACCTATCATTACGCCTCTTCCTCATCATCAATAATCTCTACTAGTTCATTCATTAAAGAGCCGTGAAACATCCCCTTGATTCCCATTTTATGAAATTTTGTAAATGGGTTTTGCATTAGATCTTTTCTTGTAATGTCGTGTTTTTCTTCAACATAGCGTTTGATGGTCTTTATGAACTCTTGCTGATTTGAACTAAGGTTATATTTTTTTAAAAAGTTATCTAGTAAATGAGGAAGTTTATACTCTTTTCTACTAATAATCACTTTGAAAATATCTACTATTGTTTTTGATTTACACTCAAATAGAGTGCGTAAACTCTCTTGTTCTATATCTTCACGTAAGAGTTCATTTTTGAGAATTTCAATATCTTCATCTGTCAATGTTTGACCGATAAAAAGCTTTTGCAAAGTTGGACTTTCATTTGTCATCTTTTGCACTACTTTTAAAATATATTCATCATATGCTTTTAAATCCACACTATTTACAAGTGGCTCAACTTTTTTTATTTTAGAAATATCTATGGAATCTTCTAAATCAAAATGTTCAACAAATATATAAGCTTTTGATTTGTACACCATAAGTGGTGCTAAAATATCTGTTGTCTTTTGGGTACTATTAAAGTCTAAATCTAACCAGTAGATTCCATCACTAGCAATATGCAAAAGTTCTAAATGAGCATTTACAACAGATAAACTTCTGTTTATGCTAAGTTTTTTAATATCTTCTAAAATAGAGTTTATCTGTACTTCTAACTCTTTTGTATCATTTTTAAATTTGGCATTTTGAAGTTTTTTAACTTTAATTCTAAACTGTAACTCTTGAGGCTTTTTTATTTCTATTCTATCTATCAGCTTAGAAATAGCGTTTAATGCTGAAAGGTTTTCTTCTAAATTACTGTAAAAACCAACATCTATCTTTGATAAAAGAGTAGCTTTTGACTTGATGAAAAAGTCATCTTTAGGCAGTTTTTCAATTTGAGATTTAATCTCTAGTTTTATCTCTTCAAACTCATCATTTGAGAGCTGTCTTAAAAGTTTGATATTTTCATTAAACAGTTTTCTCTCTAAACCTATCTGTTCACTTGGTTTAAAACCTTCAGGATTTTCATTAAAGTATTCAAAATTGCCCCAAAAGTCAAAAATTACAAATTTATCTTTTTTAAATTGCTCATCATAAAGTCTTGTACCACGTCCTATCATTTGCCAAAATTTAGCGCGAGAAAAAACAGGTTTTGCAAAGACAAGATTCATAATACTAGGTATGTCAATACCAGTGTCTAACATATCTACAGATATAGCTATGTTAAAGCCACTATCTACATCACGAAACTCTTTAATTAACTCTTTTGCATTATTTAGCTCTGAGACAATTACTTTTGCTACTTTAGATATATATTGTGGGAAAAGTTCATTAAAAAGTTTCTCTAGCCTGTAGGCATGTTTTGTATTTACAGCAAAGAGTATTGTTTTTGATGGTAGGTTTGTAGTTGGATGCTTATAGCAGTTTTTCATAAAAGTAGTTAAAATTTTTCTATTTGTATCGTCATTGACAACAAACCTTTCAATGTCACTACCCTCATAGTTTATATCTTCTTCTGTATAACCACTCTCTTTAAGTTTTTCTTGTTCCTCTTTTGAGAGTAAATTAAATTTAATTCCCTCTTCTTGAAACCTTGTTTTAATGTTCATTACCGTGTAAGCTGATAGGTACTCATCTTTTAGAGCCTCTTCATAGCTATATGCAAACGTTGGATTGCCTTTTTCTGTGTTAAAGAAAGTAAATGTATCTCTATCTATAAAATTTACAGGAGTTGCAGTTAGTCCTATTTTCAGCGCATCAAATTTTAAAAATAGTTGTCCGTAGTAGCTGTAAATACTTCTATGACTCTCATCTGCTATGATTAAATCAAAAAAGCCCTGAGATATATCTGTTTTTTTTACTAGGTTCATCATAGTTTGGTAGGTTGAAACATAAATACGTTTATTTTTTTCAAAATTATCTGTTTCAATTCTCTCTCGTGATTGCTGTGGTAAATGCTCTTTAAAATTATCTATTGCTTGTGTGGCTAATTCTATTCTATCTACTAAAAACAGAACTCTTTTAGTGAAACCTTGACGAAGTAAAATATCAATTAGAGCTATAACTGTTCTTGTCTTACCTGAACCAGTTGCCATAACCCACAAAATACTTCTATGTTTAAGCTCAAGTGTTTCTATCGATTTGCTAATGGCATTTATTTGGTAATGTCTTCCAGCTATTGTTTTGTTTAGCAGTTCATAAGATAATTGGATGTTGTTCTCATTACGTTTTCTGTAAATTTCTAAATCATCTAAAGAGTGGTAAGATAGTACTTTTCTGATAGGGTAGTTTTCACTATCCCAAAACTCTATTTCAAGTCCATTAGTTATATAGATAAATGGTGTAAAACCTTGAACATTCTTAATGCGCCTTGCGTAATATTCGGCTTGAGTCTTTGCACTTCCTACGGCTTTGCTATCTCTTTTAGCCTCAACAATAGCTATGATTTTTCCCATTTTATTGAAAAGTGCATAATCGACATATCTTTTTGTTTTATCAAAAAATGCTGGTAGCTTACTATCTAGTTCAATTTCATACTCTTGTATTACTTTTGTAAGATTTTTAACATCCCAGCCACAATTGTTTAATTCACTATCAATTAAATTTTCTCTTGTTTGTGGTTCATTCACTTGATTTTCTCATCCAAATCAGAATATCACTATCAATTTTTTGCTGGTGGATTATCTCATAGTTTTTATTTAGCGTCTGCATAGATTTTCCATTTTGCATTTTTGGTGAAATAAATACCATTAGCCAATTTATCTCTTCGCTCATTTTATCTAAAAGAGTAGGGCTTCCCTCAACAAATACAAATTTTCTATTTTTAAGTTCATTAAAATTATCTTTTATAATTACTTCTCTATTTTTTACATTAAAAAGAGGAATTGTTTTCTCAAAATTTTTCTCTTTTGAGTAGATTAAAACATTAGGTGCTTTTGTATTACATAAACGAGCGTCTAACGTTGGAGAATCCACTCTTACTGTATTTCCACCAATTACAAGCAAGTCACATACAGAGCGAATCTTATGCGAAAGTATACGTGAGCTATTAGAGCTAATTGTTCCACCATCTAAAGATCCATTTAACCTTTGCGCCCATTTAAAGAGTACAAAATTACTCTTTTGCCAATGTAAAAATGGCTCAAGTAAATTATGCGCCTCTTTGTTTAGCACATCAGTAGTAACAGAAATACTGTTTTGTTTTAAGAACTCTATTCCACCACTAGCTTTTTTATTTAAATCATTATGAGCTACAACTACTCTTTTAATATTTAATTTTGAAAGTAAAAGCGAACATGGAGGAGTTTTACCATGATGATTACATGGCTCTAGTGTTACATAAACGGTGGAATCTTTTAATATATTGTTGTGATTTTTGTAAAGAAAATTATGTATAGACTGTGCATCTGTAATGTTTGCTAGCTCTTTATTGCCACCATTTTTTAAATATGCCTCTTTGAGTGCAAGAACTTCAGCGTGCGGTTCACCAGCTTTTTTATGAGCATTAATACTAAGGAGTTTAGAGTTAGAATCAAGGACTACACATCCAACAGCTGGGTTAGGGTAGGTTACTCCTTGATATTTCCACGCCTCATCAATGGCGAGGCGCATGTAAAATTCATCATTCACTAATCACCATTCAAAATATGTACGTGCTTTATGCACGTCTGAGTAATCAAATTTTACTTTTTGCCCACTATCTTGATCATCTACCTCTATAGTATTATTTTCAACACTCAAAATCTCACCGCGAAAAAGCGTGTGGTCAATTAATGTAACTTTTACTTTTTCACCAATAGAAAGAGAGAAGTTATCAATCGTTTTGAGTGTTCTTTCAATTCCCGGTGAACTTACTTCAAGACGGTACTCTGAGCGCATTGGAGGAGTAACATCTAACATCGGAGAAATTAGTTTTGTTACATCAACACACTCTTGCATTGTAACGCCACCACTTTTATGTACCATTACTCTATAAATTGTTTGAGAGTGCTCTGTTGCTATCTCTGTACCATATAGTTTAATACCAACAGATTCTATAATACTTTTTAAATCGCTCTCTAAACTCATTTTTGTAGCTCTTTTTCAATTTTAGCAAATAGATCATCCATTTTGTTTACATGCTCTAGTTGTGTGTCAAATTCAAATGAAAGGTTTGGACAGTTATACCAACCTTGTTCCATTTTACAATGATTTTCTATGTTGTAGCGTGCTTTATTTAGCTGTTTTAAAATTGTTGGTTTCTCTTCATCTAAGATAAATGCGGGGTCTAGGTAGACTTTAGCATCACTTCTACCTTTTGAGCATACAACTTCTACGACACCTATACCGTGTACGCGCTCATCATTAAGTTGTGAAATAGCTTCAGGAATTATCTCTTTAAGGATAGATTCCGTTCGCTCTTTTTTTATTTGTGCTTGATTCATAATATCTATTTTAAACGCGGTTCATCTGCGTGTGAGCCTTGCGATGAGCAAAACTTAGCGTTAGCGTAGACAAATGGGCTTGGCTCATTTGGCGTACCATTATAGTTTAGCTCTTTCCTCAATCTCTATGAAGGTTTCAATTACATCGCCTTCTTCGATTGTATCTACATTATCAAGCATGATTCCACACTCATAACCTTTACCAACATCTTTTACTTCATCTTTAAAGCGTTTAAGTGTAGTAATTGTTGTAGTATTAAGAACAACACCATCACGGATAAGTCTAGCTTTTCCACCACGGATAATTTTTCCATCACTTACCATACAACCAGCAATCGCACCAACTTTAGGAATTTTAAATACTTCTCTAACTTCTGCTTGACCACTGTTCTCTTCACGGATGATTGGTTTCATCATTCCAGTTAATAGTCCTGTAATGTCATCAATCATCTCATAAATAATAGAGTAAGTTTTAATCTCAACGCCGATTTGTTTTGCTTTTGCTTTTACACTTCCAGTTGGACGTACGTTAAAGCCTAAGATTACACAGTTTTCTGTATTGTCAGCAAGTTGAACATCACTCTCTGTAATTCCACCAACACCAGTCGAAACGAAAGATACTTTTACCTCTTCATTTCTTAAGTTCTCTAAAGAGTTTTTAATTGCTTCAAGACTACCATGAACATCAGCTTTTAAAATTACTTTAAGTGCTTTAATCTGTCCTTCTGCAATCATAGAACCTAGATCTTCTAACGATACTTTAGTACTTACAGAAAGCTCTTTATGACGATCATATTCATGTCTTTGGTTTGCGTATTCACGAGCCTCTTTTTCGTTTTCTGTACCTATTAATGTCTCTCCTGAATCAGGAACACTACTTAGTCCAACAACTACACCAGTTTCACTAAGACCTAACTCTTTAATAGGTTTTTTATTATCATCAAGTAGTGCTTTAACACGTCCATAAGCGCTTCCAGCTACAACTGTATCACCAATTCTAAGTGTTCCATTTTGAACAACAACAGTAGCAACAGCTCCACGTCCTTTTTCAACTGAACTCTCAATTACAGCAGCTTTTGCATTACGAGTAGGATCTGCTTTAAGCTCTAGAACTTCTGCTTGAACTAAAATGTTCTCAAGTAAATCATCTATACCATCTCCACTTTTTGCAGAAACATTGATAAAGTCATAGTCTCCACCCCATTCAGATGGTGTCATATCAAGTTCAGCTAGTTGAGATTTAACCATATCAACATTAGCATCAGGCTTGTCAATTTTATTTACAGCCACAATAATTGGAACATTAGCATCTTTTGCGTGTTGTATAGCCTCTTTTGTTTGAGGTTTAACACCATCATCAGCAGCAACCACAATAATTACAATATCTGTAACTTCTGCACCACGTGCTCTCATACTACTAAAAGCTGCGTGACCAGGAGTATCTAGAAATGTAATCATTTTATCATTATGTGTAATACTATATGCACCAATGTGTTGAGTAATACCACCAGACTCACGATCAGCAACTTTTGAGTTTCTAATTTTGTCAAGAAGTGATGTTTTACCATGGTCTACGTGACCCATAATTGTAATTACAGGTGGACGCTCTTTGAATGAACTTTCATCATCGTCATCATGGTAGTGAGCTGTATAGTCAAATTGACTTTTAGGATCTATTGTATGAACTTCAACTTCAAATTCTTCTGAAAGAATCTCAATTGCATCTTTATCTAAGTAATCATTTTTAGTAACCATAACGCCTAGTGCAAATAATACTTTGACTACATCACTAATTGATTTACCAATTTTTTCAGCAAATTCATAAACACGAACATCTTCTGGAATCTCTATACTACTTACGATAATATCTTCATCTGTTAAGTTCTTTTTAATTCTTCTTTTCCTTTTACCGCGTTTAATAGAGTTACTTCTTGCACCAAATTGACCACCCATTGCACCAGGACGAGAATTTTTAGCATTCTCTTTCGCGCGCATTCTTTCACGCTCACGCTCTTTTTCTAATTTTTCAGAAATTTCACGTTTAGCTTCTTCATCACGAAAATCTAGAAGTTCAATCTGCTCATCATCTGCAACTTGTCCAAAGTCACTAAATCCACGACCTAAATCAATTGCCTCACCATGGTTTTGTTTATGAGCTGCATTGTGTTGTCTTCTAGCTCTTCTTGCTTGTCTCTCTTCAATAGCCTCTTGACTAAGTTTCCCATAGTCACCTTTTAAATTATCAAGTTGTGTAGATGAGTTTTTAGCATTATAAGATGGTTCAGGTGTTGCAACTTGTACTGGACGTCTTTTCTTAACAATTGTTAAGCCCTTTTTCTTACGAATTAGGCTAGGTTTTGGAGTTACAGAAACTTCTTCAGTAGGTTTTTCAGTAGGTTTTTCAGTAGGTTTTACAGTTGTTTTTTCAGTTGTTATTCCCTCTTTTGAGGTTGTTTTTTCATCAACTTTGCTCTCTACCTTTTGCTCTACGCTCTGTGTAGTTACAGTGTTACTATCTTTGACTAATTCATCTGGTTTAGATGCTGGTGTTTCTATCTGTTCTTTTAGTGTTTTAGTATGTTCAACTTCTACTTTAACACTTTTCTTAACAATAGATAGCTTAGGTTTAACTTTTTCCTTAGGCTCGCCACCAGGCAAAACACCCGTCATTATAAAGTTCATAAGGCTTTGTGCATCACTAGGACTGATACTACTTGAGGCTGTTTTTACACTTAAGCCCATATCTAAGGCTTTTGTAACAACCTCTTTTGGTTTAATTCCAAGCTCATTTGCAACTTCATGAATTCGAATCTTTTCGCTCATTCGCAGCAATCTCCTTTAACTGTTCTACTATTTGTTCAAAGTTACCAAGGTTCGCTTTACACTCTCTTGATAAACTTTTTTTAAGCTTTTTATTATCTAAACAAGTTAGACAAATATAGAAACTACGACCGTTACCATTGTGAGGTAAAATTATTTTATCTACACAATGTAAGCGTATCAAGTCACTTTGTGATAAACGTACTCTACAATTTATACACATTCTAATTGGCTTAAAAAATTTGTTTGGCATTATATCTAAAAAACCTAAAAACTTAGTTTGTACGTAACCCGTCGTTATCTAATTCCAAAGTTTTAACCATAAAACTTGGGAATTCTGCCTGTAGCTTTGTCTGAATTAACTCAGCATCATCTTGATAACATAGGTTGAAAAACGTAGATCCACTACCTGATAGTGTACTCATAAGAGCACCATTGTCCATTGCCATCTTCTGAACACCAAATAAATCACTTAACATTTTCATGCGAATTTTTTGATGGAACCTATCTTTTGCAGCAATACGTAACAGTTCCCAGTTCTCTGTAAAAAATGCACTAGTTAGTAGTGCTGTATGAGATAAATTATAAACTGCTGTCTCTTTATTATATGATTTTGGAAGTTGATGACGTGATTGTGAAGTTGAGATTGGTTTATCTGGAATAACAACAACTGCTCTTAAATAGTTTGGCAATCTCTTTTTCTGAGAGTAGACTTTATTTCGCTCAACTACACATACATTAAATCCACCCATTACAGCTGGTGTAATATTATCAGGGTGTGGCTCGTAAACTAATGCTGCATTTAAAAGTTTTCTTCTAGATATTCGTACATTTGCTGCTTCATACGCTGAAGCGATAGCACTAACTATTACAGCTGATGAACTACCTAAACCTCTTGAAATTGGAACAGAATTATTAAATACAAAATGAAAGTTTTCACGTTTACCTGTTAATCTTTTATAGTGATCATTAAAGATTCCCATAAAAAGGTGGTTACCCTTAAGCCGAGGATTATTCTCACCTTCGCCTTTAATCTGAACACTATGAAAACGTCCAGGTTTAATATCAACATAGTTTCTAAGGTTAACAGCAAGACCTAAAGTGTCAAATCCTGGTCCCAAATTAGCACTTGTTCCGGGTACGCTTATTGTCACAAATGCTCCTACAAAATTTAAGTGTGAGATTATAGCTGATATATACTAAAAATCAGAATCTTATTAGACAGCAGGTAAAACATATAGAGGTTCAGAATCTCTTAGGTACTCATCTTTTAAAAATAGTTTTGGTAGATAAAATTTTGATTGTGGTATTTGCTCAAAAGTTTTAGTAACAATCTGCTCTTTATCTTTTTCAAAAAAAAGTTTGCCAATTGCTTTTATTGGACTATTGTCATTAAAATAGAAACCATCTTGTGCAAGGAATGGAATTTTTAGCGAAATACTCAATGTTTTTAAAAAAACGTAAGTAACTTTTATCGCCATAAAACTACCAGGTCCTTTAGCATATGCCAAAGTCTGAATATCATATTCATTTAAGAGTCTTTCAAAAATGGTTGGGATATATTCACTACTTTTTTCATCACTCTCATAGGAAGTTATAAGTTCATTTGTCGAGTTGTCATATATGCCAACAAGAATTGGCGATGATAGGGCAACTACTACGATACTAACTTTTTTAGACATATGCTTATGTATATGCTTTTGACAACTCTTTTTCATAAGCAATAGATGGTTCAACTATCTCATAATTTTCTTTTGACTCAAAAAGTTTTACAGTTAGTTTATGGTTTAGGTCATGACTTCCTGCGAATGCTTCATATGCACCTAAAAAGTTATGTCCAAGTAGTGCCATGTCTCCAATTGCGTCTAAAATTTTATGACGAACAAATTCATCTGTAAATCTTAGCCCCTCTTGATTTAATACTTTTTTCTCATCTAATCCAATAGCATTTTCAAGGCTTGCACCAAGTGCTAGGTTTTTACTCTGAAGATATTGTAGCTCATGTATAAAACCAAAAGTTCTAGCTCTTGAGATTTCATTTTTGTATGTCTCTTTATCCATTTTTAGGTTAAGAGTTTGTCGGTTAATTACAGGGTGGTTAAAATGAATTGTAAAATCGAAGTTTAATTTATCTGATGGTTTTAGTTGTACATACTTGTCACCCTCTTGAACCCGAACCTCTTTTTTTATACGTAGAATTTTCTTAGAACTTTTCTGATTTTTAAGACCAGCTTCATCAAGTAGCATACAAAAACTAGCACTACTTCCATCCATTACAGGAATCTCATTGTCATCAACCATAATTCTAAGGTTATCTATTCCATACGCATATACAGCAGAGAGTATATGCTCAATTGTAGAGATTGTACTACTACCTTTACCAATAACTGTCGCCATTTTTGTATCCACTACAAACTCTTTTTTTAGTGGAATAGTTACACCTGTATCAATTCTATAAAACTCTATACCACGACCACTCTCTAATGGCTCAAGACGAAGTTTTACAGCATTACCTTTGTGCAGACCTATACCAACTAATTCAACTGCTTTAGATATTGTTATTTCGTTCACGCAATTTCCTTAATAATTATTCCATCTTTATATGTTATAAGGTGCAAAGAGCTTTTTAGAATCTCTTTATTTATAGTTTCTGAATTAAATATTACACTACCATTTCCGATAGATTTTAAAATTAAATAATCGCCATTGCAATTAATACTACCGTCGATTATATCAAAAAATTCGCCATTACCACTAATGTTTAACAGAGCGCCACTATTTATTCTACCAAAAACAACAATATCACCTTTTGCATTTATTGTTTCACCTGAACGAACTGGACGATGTAGAATTGTTTTCTCTTCTATTAAAGGAACTATGATTTTCTCTTCACTTTTAATAGGTTCAGGTTTTTGTTCTTCCTCTTTTGGCTCTTCTTGAACTTTTACAGATTGTCTTTTACGACTATTTAGTTCACAGTTTTCTGTCGATACAAAACAGAAGTTTTGCTCTTTTAAAAATGTGGATAAATTTTCTGTAGGAGAGTTTGTTAAAACTAGCAGATGCCCTTGCATAAGAGGAGCATTTTTTGATAGATATGAACGAAACTGCTCTTCATCATCAATAGTTAACTCAAATGCTTTAAGGTTTTGCTGTTTTAGTTTCATCTCTATCTATTGCCTAATAATAATTTTTTTAGCATCATTTATTACATCAGTGATATTTAATTTAAACCACTGTTTGTCCATCCACTCTTCAGGGCGTACTTCAACACCTTGAACTAATGTACCAAAATGTAAATGGTCACCTAATGCTAAACCAGTCATACCTGTGTTAGCAATTTGTGTTCCTCTCTTTACTTTCATATCTACATCAACTAAAATATTTGTACAATGTCCGTAAACCGTAGTAAGACCTAAACCAAAATCAAGCATTAGCATGGAACCATAAATTCCATTTTCTGCAGCATATATAACTGTTGCATCATTTTTTGTGACAATGGGCGCCATTTTTACACTTGCTAAATCAAGACCCAAATGGTAAGATTGGCTTACCTCTTTACCTTTATATGAATATTTTCTATGGTCTCCAAAACTTGCAACTGCAGCTGCATTTTTGAGTGGGTAAAATGGTACAAGTTTAAAGTCATCAATTCTCTCATCACTAATTTTTGATGCAATTGTATGAATTAAATCTTCATTCTCTTTTCTTAGTGTTTCATTAACGTATGAGAACCTTTCAATAGAATCCTCTATATCTTCACTATTGTGTTCAAGTGCTAATTGAGTTATTTTACCATCTAAAAATGACGAGTTCAGTGCTAACTTTGAAAGTTTATAGTTTTTCTCTTTTAATCTAAAGTTAATTGGTGTACGTGTTCTATTTCCTGCAAAATCACGTGCAATTAATGTAGCTCTAAAATTTTTAGATGTAACCGGCCATGCAACAAGAGCAATAAAATAATTTTCTTTATAAAATGGTTGTAATTTAAAATGTTTACCTATACCATCATCGATATAATACTCATCTAAATTTGCATCTTTTATTTTTGCAATTACAAGTGCTGAACCACCACGTCTAATTCCATAAGAATTTGCAACTATTGAAAGTTGAGGACGTTTCTTATCTATAACTATTTGCGCTTCTGCACTTGAACTATTTCCTGCAAAAAAGTTCCATCTACTTGCATCATTTGCATGAATCTGTAAAACTGCACTTTTTTCTTTAAGAAGAGTTCTAGCTTTTGCAAAAGTTACAGCAAGGTCAATTTTTGTTAATGGTGTATGAAGCACCTCTCTTTTTAGCACATACTCCTGTGTAGCAGTTTTAAGTACTACTGTGTAGTATTTAATTCCACTACTATCTTCTAAGGATATATCAATGGCATCTTTTAAATTCCAATAAATTTTACTTTTTACTTTAATTATTGGTTTATCTCTTTCAAACATCGCTGAATTGTATAGGTAAAGAGCTCCACCTAATAGTCCAAGAATAATTATTAAAAATATTACTGATGAAGCACTTCTTTTTTTTCTGCTCATAAAATTTCCTTTATTTGTTTGATTAATATCTGTTCTAATTCATAAATATCTTCATGTGAAATTGAGAATCCACCAGCATGTGCATGTCCACCACCATTGTACTTCGATGCAATTTTAGAGACATCAATATCATCTTTAGAACGTAAAGAGATACGCACCTTCTTAGCAATGTCACTCTCTCTTAGAACGATTGCTACTTTTACAGTTGCAAGGTAGAGCATCTCATTTTGTGCAGTCTCAGTATCATCAGCACTTGCTCCACTCTCTTTAAACTCATGAGATGTTGCGACAACTGAAGCAATTTGTCCATCTTCATAAAGTGCCATCTTTGCAAGTAAAATAGCTGTTAGTCTTAGTGTTGCTAAACTTTTATTCATTCTTATATGTTGAGCAATTTTACTAACATCAATACCAACTTTAGAGAGTGTACTAGCCATTTCAAGGGAGCTACTTTTTGTTGATGGTGCGATGAAACCTGAGGTGTCATCTAATAGACCAACATATAAAGTTTCTGCCATTTTTGCATTAATCTTAATATCTAGCTCATTAAAGAGATTATAAATTACTTGTGTTGTGCTAGAACATTCATTATCTACAACATTAAAATCTCCATATAGTTCATTGCTTTTATGATGATCAATGTTTGCCATTAAAACTTCAGGTTTTTCTATGCCTAATCTTCTAAAAGTTGCAGCATCAACTGCAATTATAAAGTCACATTTAACTGGTACTGTTTTTCTAAAGTTTAAGTAACCATCTAGGAATTCTAAATTAGTTGGTAGTTTATCAGACACATTAAAAAGAGTATGCTTTTTATTAAGTCTTCTCAATAAGTGTGACATGGCAATTGCACTACTTAAAGTATCAGGATCTGGGTTAACATGAGTAGCTATAACAATATTTTCAGAATTTTTAATTTGTTCATATAAGTCTTGGGAATCGTTTGAAATCATAGAAGAGATTTTATCTAAAACTATATTAAATATAAGTGCTTTTGTGTCTATCACAAATGTCATTCAAGTGGCATGGACTTTATCTAAAATTTTTTAAATAGTTGATTGTGAGTTCCAAGCCTAGCAAACTTTACTAAATGATGTTCCATTTTGTAAATCATGAGCAAGTTCGGTTTAAGATGACACTCTAAGTAATCTTTGTGCTCACCTAAAAGTTTATGCTCTAAATATTTTTCATCTAATATTCTGCCATCAATTAAAGTTTCCATTACAGCTTGTAGCTCAGAAAAATAATTTTGTACAAATTTGGCTGACTTTTTATCTCTTTTTGTAACTAACAAGTCTCCTCGTAAAGCATCTTGTAATGTCATACTGTTCTGTTTTAATTCACCTGCTGTAACTGTTTGCATAATGTTCTTTTAGACAAATTGTCTATTTTGTACATTATAGCTAGTTTTTTTGTTTTTTGTCCTAATTGTGGCAGTTATAGACTAACTCATTAGCCAGAATTAATGCTTATTTGCGTAAAATACAGCCATTTTTTAAGATAAGGCTTCTTATATGATTAGTTGGATGCAACGCAAACGTAAATATCTCATTATCACTATTTGGGTGAGTACTATTGCTTTTATTGGCGCAGGATTTGTTGGATGGGGATCATATGAATATGGTTCAAAAGCGACTGCTGTAGCTAAAGTGGGTAATTCAGAAGTGAAGATGAAAGATCTTCAAAAGACATATTCTGCTCTTTATTCTCAGTATAGTCAATATTTTCAAGGTAAATTTGATAAAAAAATGGCTAAACAATTGGGTCTTGAACAGCAAGCAATGAAGCAGATTATTCAGCAAGAGATGTTAATTAATTTTGCTCACGATATGGATTTAGTTATAACTGATGATGAGGTTTTAAACTCCATATACACAAGTGCAGCGTTTTTTAAAGATGGTAAGTTTGATAAAAATACTTATGTGACGGCACTAAAAGGTGCAAGATTATCAACAGTTGATTATGAAGAGAGTCTTCGTAAAGAGATGTTGATAAAAAAACTTTTTCAACTTATGTCACCTGAAGTTTTAGATCTTGAAAAACAGACTCTGCGTAGCGCTTTTTTCATAGCAGATAAAATTGAGTATAAAATTTTAAATGCATCAGATGTAAAAGTTAGTATTAATGAAGATGATTTAAAAAAGTTTCATGAAGCGCATAAAAATGAGTATATGACACAGAAGTTATATGAAGTTGAACTATTGTGGCACGAGATGCAAAAGGGCGAGTACTCAGACGATGAGCTTAAGAGCTTTTATAATGAAGAAACATTTAATTACCGCGCAGAAGATGGTTCAATTTTAAGTTTTGAAGATGCAAAAGCGGATGTTATAAACGCATATAGAGCTAAAAAAAGTAAGAAGTCTGCTCTTTTAGAGTATATAGATTTCAAAAAAGGAAAACTTAGTCGTAGTGGTGAACATAAGACATTATCACATATAAACATGCAATTAAGTGCTGAGATAATGAGTGAACTAGATGGTATGAATAATGGAGACATTTTAAAACCTAGACTTTCAGGTAACAGATATGTAACTGTTAAACTGATTAATATTGTTCTTCCTAGAGTTATGACATTTCAAGAGGCTAATTCAGAGGTAAGTGCAAAATATATGATGCAAGCTAAAAAAGAGGCATTAAAAAAAGAGGCACAAAATGAGTTAAATAGCTTCAAAGGTAAAATTAGTGAATTTATAACTCGCGAAGAGAGTGGGGCAGTAGATGGATTAGATAGCACAGAAGCATCTGAATTTTTAAATAAACTATTTACACAGCAGACTAGACGTGGAATGGTTGAACTTGATCAAAAAATTATTTTATACTATGTTTTGGAACAAAAATTGCTAGAAACTGAACAAGAAGATGAAACAGAGAAATTGGTTGAACAGAGCGCACAGCGTTTAAAACAATCTCTGTTTGATAATGGATTGTTTAAACTTCTTGAGGTGCGATACCCTGTAGAAGTATATTAAAGGATTATTTTTGAGCAAAACCGTTTTAGCCATAGATATTGGTTCAACAAAAATATGTGCAATTATCGCAGAAGTTCACGACAAAGATAGTGTACAGATTATCGGAACTGGTATAACTAAAGCTCAAGGCTTGAAAAAGGGTGCAATTACTAATATTGATCAGGCTTCAAAATCTATAAAAACGGCTCTTAATGATGCTACTAGAGTCGCTGGGACAACTTGTACTAAAGCAATTGTCTCAATTTCTGGAGCATATACAAAAAGTTTAAATAGTAGTGGTGTTGTAAATATACCAAATAAAGAGATCGGTATTAAAGAGATTAATCGTGCGATGCAGTCAGCTCTTTATAATGCGAGTGTTCCAACTGAATATGATGTCCTTCATGTTCTTCCATATAATTTTAAAGTAGATGATCAAGATTTTATAGAAGATCCACTTGGAATGAATGGTGGACGTCTTGAAGTAGAAACACATATTGTTACATCTCAAAAGTCAAGCCTAAATAATCTTAAAAAAGCTGTTAAAGCAGCTGGTGTTGATATTGAAAATATTGTACTTAGTGGTTATGCATCTTCAATCGCAGTATTAAATGAAGATGAAAAAGAGTTAGGTGTTGCTGTTATAGATTTAGGTGGTAGTAGCTCAAATTTAGTTATACATGTTGGGAACTCTTTACATTACAATGACTTTTTAGGTGTTGGTTCTAATCATATTACAAATGACCTCTCTATGGCACTTCATACTCCACTATTTGAAGCAGAAAAGGTAAAATTAAATCATGGCTCATTGGTACAACCATCAAATGATTTAATAGAACTTCCTGTAATTGGTGATGAAAACTCAACAAATGAAGTATCTTTGGAAATTGTATACAACGTAATTTATGCAAGAGTTGAAGAGACTTTGATGATACTTGCTCAATCACTAGATAAGAGCCATTTAAAAGAACAAATTGGTGCTGGACTTGTAATAACTGGTGGTTTTACAAAAATTGATGGAATTAGAGATCTAGCAGTTGCAATTTTTGAAAATATCCCTGTTAGACTTGCAAAACCTCGTGAGATGGATGGACTATTTGACACTTTACGTGATCCATCATACTCAACAGGAATTGGTTTAGTACTTTATGGTGCTGGACATTATACGGTTTATGAGGTGGATTCAAATAAGAGATTAAGACATGTAAATGAGAAAGAGAGTAATAGTGTGGCATTAGCTGACATTGCCACTCATCATGAGAAGCATGTGGAGGATGATACACCTCACGAAAATGGTAAAACCGCCGATTTTGTCTCGTTAGATAAGTCAAAAGAGAGTGGATTTTTTAATCGTATAATTAACGCAATAACAAACGCATTTTAAGTAAGGAAACTGACATGACACAACAAGCCTTTAGTATCGAAGAGACAATAATTGAAGAGATTACAGCAGAAGAATTAAACAAAATAGTATCGACTGGTGCACGAATTAAAGTTATTGGTGTTGGAGGTGGCGGTGGAAATATGATCAATCATATGGCTAAATCAAATACTTCTGGTATTGATTTAATAGTCGCTAACACAGATGCTCAAGTTCTTGAAAAATCTTTAGCAGATGTAAAACTACAACTTGGTGTTAAACTTACTAAAGGTTTGGGTGCTGGTATGAAACCAGAAGTTGGTCGTGAGTCAGCACTAGAAAGTTACGAAGATATTAAAAATGTGTTAAGTGGTGCAGATATTGTTTTTGTTGCAACTGGGCTTGGTGGTGGAACAGGAACAGGGGCTGCTCCAATTGTTGCACAAGCTGCTCGCGATATTGGTGCGCTTACTATTGCTGTTGTTACAAAACCTTTCAAAATGGAAGGGCGTAAACGTACTAAATTAGCAGATAATGGACTAAGCGAACTGAAAAAAGAGAGTGATTCTATAGTTGTTATTCCTAATGAAAAGCTTTTATCACTTGTTGATAAAAACTTAGGGATTAAAGATAGCTTTAAGATGGTAGATGAAGTACTATCTCGTGCTGTAAGTGGAACTAGTGGAATCATACTTTCTAGTGGTGAAGATGATATTAACGTCGATTTTGCAGACTTACAAACTGTAATGAGCCATAGAGGTTTAGCACTTATGGGTGTTGGTGAAGCACAAGGTGATCGTTCGGCATTTGATGCTGTTAAAAAAGCTATTGATTCTCCATTATTAGATAATGTCACGATTGATGGTGCAATGGGTGTTTTAGTCCATTTTCATATTAATCCAGCATATCCCCTTACTGCAATTAATGAAGCGATGGAAATTGCATATGAGTCAGCTGATGAAGATGCTGATGTTATCTTTGGTACAACAACTGATGAAGAGATGGATGTAAATAGTGTACGTATTACAATTGTTGCAACAGGTTTTGAAAGAGAACTTCAAAGCTCAACTACAAACAACCAAGCTTATGATACAAAAGATGCTAATTCAAATGATTTAAGACTTAGAAAACCTCTACTTAAAATTGTAGGCGGTGATGTTAGTGAAGATTATTTAGATATTCCTACTTATATGAGAAATCAAAAAGATTAAGAATTTGATACCGTCATGATATAATGACGGTATTATGACTTACTTAGAAAAACTGCTAAAAGCAAAAACTACTCTTGGCTTAACAGAACGAGCTACTTTAAAAGAGATAAAAGCAAAATACTATAAACTAATGAAACGCTGGCATCCTGATGCTGTTGGTGAAGATGAAAAAGATAAGGCTACTAAAATGAGCTATTTAATTAATGAGTCATATGAAATTATTTTAAACTATTGTAACGAATATGAGTTTGATTTTAGTGAAAGTGAGATAAATCGCCATCTACCAGTTGATGAGTGGTGGCGAAATAAATTTGGACAATGAAAAATATATTTTTTATACTTTTAATAGTTTTTGTAAATGGATGTAGTTCTAAAATAAAAATCATTGATAAACCTATTATTTTTAATGATGAGAGAATTAATTTAACAAAAGAGTATTTTGAGAAACATTACAATATAAAAAAAGAAAATATCTCAATAGTTCCACAAATGATAGTTCTTCATTGGACTGCGGTCTCCTCTTTTGAAGACTCATTTAAACGTTTTGAACAGGTACATCTTTTTAGTGATCGTACAGATATTTCAAAAGCTGGTCTACTAAATGTATCAGCTCACTTTTTGGTAGATAAAGATGGTACAATTTATAGACTTATGGATGAGACAACAATGGCTCGTCATGTAATTGGGTTAAATCATTGTGCAATTGGTATTGAAAATGTAGCCTCTGGAAAAGGTGACTTGAGCGAAGCGCAGGTTAGAGCAAACATCTCTTTGGTTCGTTATCTAAAAAATCGTTACAGTACAATTGAATATTTGATAGGACATTATGAATACACTGACTTTGAAAATAGTGATTTATTTAAGGAAATTGATAAGTCTTATAGAACTGAAAAAGATGATCCTGGTGAGGAGTTTATGTCTGAGGTGTATGATGGCGTAAAAGATATAGGTTTACGCCGTCATTAACTAGTTAGCCATTAGCATTAATTTTTTCTATTATCTCTTTTAGTGAGTTTTCTGCTTTATCATTGTCTACTTGACAAGTTCCAGCTGCTTCGTGTCCACCTCCACCATAGCTTAACATTAACTCTCCAACATTAGTTTTAGATGAACGGTTTATAATTGAGCCACCAACTGCAAAAACAGTATTCTGTTTTTTAAGACCCCAGATAATGTGTAGAGATATATTACATTGTTCATATAGAGCGTAAATTGTAAAACGATTTGTTGGATAAATTATTTCAACATCGCGTAAATCTAGAACAGCAAGATTTTTATAAACTGTAGTATTCTCTTTAATCTGATTAATAGCTTTTTGCTCATAACTTTCATACAATTCTACACGCTCTTTTACATCAGGAAGTTGCATAATGTCTTTAATATCATGATCTTTACAGTAATCAATTAAGTCCATCATTAAAGTGTAGTTTGAAACTCTAAATTCTCTAAAACGACCAAGCCCTGTTCTTGAATCCATTAAAAAACTAAGTAAATCCCACCCTTTAGGATTTAATATATCATCTTTACTAAATTGCGCGGCATCTGCTTTGTCCACTGCTACCATCATATCTTCGCTTATATTATGAAAAACCTCTTTACCGCCGTAGTAATCATAAACAACACGTGCAGCAGATGGGGCATCAGTAATAATTACATGGTTGTCTTGCTTCTCATTACGTAGTGCTTCACTTGCATGGTGATCAAAACAGATATGTACTATTTTGTTAAAGGGTAAATTTGTTGTAATGTCATCAGCAGTTAAACGTATTGTTCCATCTTGCATATCTTTTGGGTGCACAAAAATTATGTCATCAATTAAATCAATTTCTTTTAACAAAACTGCACATACAAGTCCATCCATATCACTTCTTGTAACTAGTCTGTAGCGCTTTTTCTCACTCATAATGTTCCTTTAGTAAATAATTGCGTATTTTAATACATAACAACTTAAATTGTATTTTTTTGGTATTAACTTTTTGCAGAACTAGAATAAGACTCAGCTTTATTTAATCAAGGTAGATGTTTCTAAGCGTAACTAAAGCTACGGTTATGGTTATCTAACGCAGAGTAAGTCTCTCTTTTTTAATTTCTGAGGATTGTTCTAGTTCTGTAAGAAGTCTATTGTTTTATGGTTTTTGAAGAGTTCGTCTATGTATTATGATTGGTTCTGATAAACCAAAAAGAGTTTGATTAACTTCTAAAATTGTATCTATTATTACAGTTGCATTTGATTCCATTGTATTTAGTGCCGTGTTTATTCTAGTGCCACCATTTGCACACGCTTCTGTAGTTATGTGCATAAAAGATACCTTAGCGCTGTATTTAGATCCCTCAATTTGAAAATTAAGTGGACTTGTAGCACATGGATTTCCAGATAACCAAAAAAGTGCAAACTCTGTGGCACTTCTAGCATATAGTTGGGCTTGTTGTTGCAAGTAGATATTTCCAGTCTCTTTTGCACTTTGTGATGATAGACTAAGACTTAGTGCCATTATTGTGGCTATCATTACTAATGTGGCAATTGCAACTATCATACTAAATGCACTTCGCATTAAAAGATTGCCTTTTGTCTACAGTGAGATACATTGTTCTCATCATGGGCGCATAGCTCTATTGTTATTACCCCATCAAGCTTAGAGAATCTAAATAGAGATAAGTTTTCTAATATTGTCATACTACTTGCACCAAAGTAGGTCTCCCCATACCAAGGTTGATAGTTATAACTTAAGTTCAAGTCACAATCATTAAAAAAAGATGAACAGGCCCCACTTGGTACAAGTGCATAGGCACTATGAATTAAGTCATACTGCTCGTGAAGGTAAATTATAGGATTTGATGTATCAAATAGAGTAGAAGTAGCTGGATCTTGAAAAAATAGTCTATTAGTTGTATTGTTTCTATCTACTGTAAATGAGTAGTTATGGTCAGTTGCACCTTGGTATGCGACTCCATAACCATAATTACTAACATTATTTTCATTAAAGTCTTTAAAAATGATTACAGGGCATCTATTTGTAGGATTACATCCAGATAAAGTTACATCTGAATTAGTAAGGTTTTGAATAATTATATCTGATGCATTAAGCTCACTCCCTGGAGTTGAGACATTTGTCTCATCAGAATCTCTTAAATCTATCAATCCACTCCATCCTGGTATATTAATACCATTATCATGTATACCTAAAAAAGCGGAGTAACTCTTTCCATACCACTCTAAAACTCTATAGTTATCTCTTATTGCCTCAGTTACTTCACTTAGTTCTAAAAAGTCGGTATTGTTGTTTATATTGTGGGCAATAATTGTTTGTGGGATATGGTGGCTTAATCTTTTAGCTATTAAATCCACGGCGTGATTAACTCTAGCTTGTGTCTCATTATGCACACGTGCGGATATAAAGTTCTCATATGCTTTAGCAATCACTTCAGCACCAATTGACGCGACAATACCCAAAACAACAATTACAAAAACAAGTTCAATTAGAGAAAATGCGCGTTTTATGGTAAATCCTCTAATGTTAAACTCTGTTGTGAGCCGATATTACATGCAAAAGCTGACATAGTTATTGTACCAGCAACATTTTGAGTATCTGTTACTTGTACTGTTATGAACTTTATGTTTGATGTAAGATTATTTGCTATTTCACTGCTTGGATCTATGTTTAATGCGCCACCATTAAAATATTCAACATAGGCAACGTCACTTGTTACATTGTAAGATAAAAAGTAGCTGTTTTCTCCTCCAGAAGTTTTTTGAAGTATTTGAGCCAAAGTTTTATCTCTAAAGTCGCTTATATCATCTTCAGGAGTTTCAATTGCGTGAGAGATAACTGAGGTTGCACTAGCATAAGCACTAGTAATGGTATCAAACCTTCTTCTTTTTGTATAGTCATAGTGTCCAGCTCTTAAGTAACCACTTCCTACTCTATTAAAATTAACAAAATTAGAGTCCGCATTTGTTGTTACATCTAGAACGTACTCATTTGCATTACTAGGATCAGCTAACGTATTAGCGTTTGATTCATCGAATGTATAACTTAAGATATGACGTAATTTTAGTGCCGCTGCCATTACCCCCTCTTGTGTTAGAGAAAAGATTTGAGCGTTTGAACTTTGTTGCTGAATCATTGGAACACTCATAAGAACAATCGCCATTACAACAATTGCAATTATAAGCTCAATCATTGCAATAGCAGGTCTTACCAACTCATTCTTCTATTTGTTATTTTACTGCTGTTACTATCCATATGCTTATTGGAATCTCCTTCTTCTCCCATCCCCGCATGTTTACTTTTTTGATTATCTGTATCGCCTGAAGTCCCTGGAAATGTTACTTTAAATCTTAAGGTTGGTGATTTAAATTGTGATGTATGCTCTAGCCATGTTACTGGTGTTACTCTTATATGAGTAGTGTGACGTTGGCTCCCTGTGTATCTTATTGTTATATTATCTTCACCATTTACAAAAGTATTATTAGCATTATAATTAATTTCATTAGCAGTTGAACCATAGTATGCCTTAACTAAACTATCTGCAGATCCATACATATTTGTAATGTTTACATCTGTAAATGTACCAAGTCTAGGATGAACTAAGAGGGTGTCATTAAACATTAGAACACTATTTTCATTATGTTCAAAGTGTAAATACCAGTCAAAATCTGTTGGAGAATTTGTCATGTTTACATCATACGCACTACAATCTGTAGATTCGCTATCGCAATATATCTCAACAAATAGACCAAGATTATCTTCATTTGAAAGAAGTACACGTCCATCTATTGCATTTACTCTTCCATAATAGAATGTAACATTTCCCTCAGGGTGTGAGAAGTTTCCATCTTTGTAGAGTATTGAGTCATTATCTGTGATATTTACATCAATATTTTTTCCATCTACTAAAAATGGTGTATATATGTAATTTGTACTGTTTCTTTCATAATTAAAATGGGCACTATTTGGGTCGTCAAAAAATAGCGAACCTTTTGAAAATGCTGCAAAGTCACTAATTTTATACCAACTGTTATCACCATTTCCAAAGCTCATATTTGCATCTTTGTTTTGAAACTTGGTATTTACTTTTATGTAAATAGAGGCATTATTTTCATAAAGTCCAGTTGTGTAGTTGTGTGTAATTTCACCTCTTGCATTTAGTGCATCTACTTGAATTCTTCCACGTGCACCCATTAAGCTTGGGTTATTACTAAGGTAGGTAAATCTACTATCATTTGTGTCAGTATTAAAGTCAACATTTCTAACTTCATTTACTGAGATGTTAAACTCATATGGTGCTACTCTAAATGTTTTTGTGCTCATAATAACACTTGCATTTTCATCTGGGTTATTGTCTGTAATGTCAACTTTTGCCCAGTCTCTATCTACCATAGAGACATCAAAAAAGCCTACATCGCTGTATGAGTATTTGACATTTGAAATCCAACCATTTGTAAAGTTTGTTTGTGAAGAGGTTTCATGTATAAACTCACCACCTGTTCCACCGTTCTCTTTAGCATAAGTTCTGTTTGCTTCTGTACCATCGAGCTTATACCAAGTGCCAATTTCAGATTGTGTATTTGAAAAAGCTTGATCATATCCAGTGGTATTATTATCTGAAGCATCAAGTGCTAAAATATCTAAATTGTAAACATGTCCTGATATCATTGGTGTACCAGCTGGCATTGAATCTAGTGTGGGCGAATTAAAACTATTTGGTTTGATTGCAAAGTTATCGCTTGAACAGGTTGTTGTTAAGTTGCTTTCTATAGAAGTCCCACTACTACATTCTATTTTTTCATAGCAATCAAAATCTACTGTATGCTTGTAATACATACACCATCCACTAGCATAGTCTAAATATGGGTTAGTTATCTCATTTTCTGCTGGTGTGCATGATGTTTCGGTAGTGATGCTTCTTGATTTACATGTACTTGTATCAATAACAGTTTTCCAGTCTACAGTTTGTTTATCACATTCAGATACAGTTTTAGTATATAATCCAGTTGATGTAGAAGTTGTATTAATCTCAAATTGAATACTGGCATCTCTATGTGCTTTACTTATGCTAGGAAAAGCTACCAACTTTGATGTATCATCACTCTTCCATGTTACAACGCCAGTATCTGTTGACATGATGTCACTATTCCCAGTTGGACAGCTACTTGTTGGAACTATTTTCATTGTGATATTTATCTCAGTACCTGTTGCAATTGTTCCATTTATTTTAGATACATTTAGCTCAAAACTAGGGGAATTTACAATTTTTGTATATATTTTTCTAGCACTCTCATTTGTTTCAGGGTTTGAATCTGTAATTGTTTTTTCCCAAGCATCAAATTGAGTGTTCACATCTTGCGTATAGTCTGTAGTGGCACATGCTCTAGTTGTATTTATTAAAGTAGTTATCTCATTTTCACTTATTGAATCATCATATAGATTTACTTCATCTAGCAGACCACTGTAGTAGTTAGCCTCTTGTGATGTTCCAAGCATAAGTGTAGATTGTGCGAATGAGTCTATGGAAAAATTAAAAATAGATTTATTCTCTTGCTCTACTTTTTCTAGTAAGATGCCATTTTCATCATGAATGTATAGTAACTCAACATCTTTCAGAGCAAAGAATAAAAATTCAGTAGTAGTTTCATGAAATAGGTGGTACCATTTATCGTTTGAGTAAGTAGAATTAGTTGTACAGATTTCACTTACTGTATTAAGCGAAGTTGTATACTCAGTAGCTTTACTACAAATTTTTCCATTATCAACATATATTCTTACCGATTTATCTCCATCTTTTTGATTAAATAGTTCAAAATTTCCTACTGTTAACTCTTTAGCTAATAGTGTTGCATTTGTATCTGCTGTTTTAAACCAAAATGCCTCACTACTGTCTGTTGAACCAAAAAAGCTAAAGATAAAGCTAAATAAAGAAGTATTTGTAGTACTTGAACTTGACAGTGACATATACTCATTTGTACCATCAAACTCTGCACTCTCACAAACTTTTTGGCTAATATTTGTTCTATTTACCTCATTGTGTGCAATTAGGTGGTTTTGTTCACGTGAGCTATCATAAACAGTCGCACCATCTGCCCAGCCAGTCTCATCAAAGTGGTAACTTGCGATTGGAGTTGCTGCATTAAGTATCGATAGTGTACTTATCATTAGTAAACTGATAATCTTTAAAGACATAATTTAATTTTCCTAGAATAATAAAATAAAATTATGAAATACTATAGTAAAAAGTCTTAAAAAATAGTGTAATTATGAGGTTTGTTAATCAAAAATTATTATAAAATTATATGAATACTAAATAAGCTTTATTTAATTTATGAAAGCTCACAAGCTTTTTTATACGCAGTAGTTATGGCTTTTATCATAGCAGAGCGAACTCCATTATTTTCAAGCTCAGAGTAACCAGCAGCTGTTGTACCACCTGGACTCATTACACTATCTTTAAGTAAAGCTGGGTGTTTTTTCTCTAGTAGAGCAGAAAAACCACTAAATAGTCCAGATGTAATGCGCGTTGCATCATCTCTTTTTAGACCCTCTTTTACAGCGCCATCAGTTAATGCTTCTGCAATAAGAGCTAAATATGCAGGGCCACTTCCAGCGAGTGCAGTTGCAATGTCTAACTCTTTTTGACTTGTAAGCCAAAGTGCAGAACCAACACTTTGAAATACTTTTTGCGCTTCATCTTTTCGCTCTTCATCACCAGTTAGAGTGGTCATTGAAAGGTTAACTTCAGCTGCAACATTTGGCATAGCTCTTACATAGTAGCTAGCACTAATATTTTCTTTTAGCTTTTGGAGTGTAGTGCCAGCCAGCACACTATAAAGAGTTTTTGCAACTCCTTCTAGTTTTGCACCGACTTCAATTAGGTTGTATGGCTTTACGCAAAAGATAACTGTTTTATCTGTAATATTTGTAGAATCAAGAAGCTCTGTTTTAGTTATTGTAGAGCCTAACTCTTTTTCAAACTCATCTAGCTTTTTTAAATTACGACCTATAACTTCTATCTCATAGTTAGACTTTAAACCCTTTGCAAGAGCTAGAGCCATTTTACCATTACCTACAAAAGTTATTTTCATTATGATTTAGTTTCTTCTTCTTGTTCTTTGTTTAGAAAGTTTGAAATTGGTTCAGCTATACCAAAATCATTTGATGAGGTCTCTAAGATTATTTGAATCATCGTTTTATTGTCAGTGTTAAAGATTATAGGTGCTGCAAAGTTTACAGTAGAAGAGCTGATTGGATCTTGGACAACAACTATATTTAAAACAGATATATTTGTTTCATCTGTAAGCTCCAAAGCTTCAATTGCAACATCTGGTATATCAAACTTGTACTCTCTTAAAGCGTAAGGGTTAACTAGTGTAAAGATTGGGTGCTCTTTTTCATTTTGTGCTTGTAGTTTCATAAAAACATCGTCTATCATAATAAGCTTCATTTTAGAAACTTCTTCAAACCCAAGCAGTGGTGACTTAACCTCAAACTCCATGCATGCCTCACATATATAAATTGGCAAGGATTGTACCATGTTGAAACATAAAGTTCAACATAAGGACATGTTTTAGTAATTTTTATAATAATTTCTGTACAATAACCGACTTATTAAAAAAAGAGAGTTTATGAAAAAGAATATTGCAATATTTGTTTTATCATTACTAGTATTTACAGGGTGTTCTTCAAAAGATGTTGTTAAAGAGTATAACAAGTCAGCAATCTATTGGTATCAGAAGATGGTAGAATCAGCTTCTAGTGGTAACTTAGATAAAGCAGATGACTATTTTAGTTCTCTTCAAAGTGAACATATAAGCTCTATTTTACTTAAAGAAGCTATGTTGATTTTAGCACAAGCTCATATGAATGAAGAAGAATATTTACTGGCTGACTACTACATTGATGAACATATAAAACGCTTTTCAGATTCAAAAGGTCGTGAATATGCGCAATTTTTGAAGATGAAAGCTAAGTTTTTAGCATTTAAACATCCTCGTCGTGAGCAAAAACTTTTAGATGAGACTATTGAAGTGGGTAAAAACTTTAAAGCAATGTATCCAAACTCAATCTACACAGCTGAGGTTGATACAATGCTTTCACGTTTAGGCCTTGGTAAAGAGTCTCTAAATCAAGAGATTGCAAGTCTATATGAAAGAATTGGTTATACAGAAGCTGCAAAGTTTTATGAGGCTAAAGTAGCACGTGGTACTATGAATTTTGACAATATTGTTCCCGCCTACCAGTGGTGGGTTCGTTCACTATTTGAGTAATAATTAATATATTAGGATATACATTTTATGCAATTAAATCATTATAGTTCTTTTCCAACGGACATTCCAATCATCACTGAAGATGAACTTTTTTTATACCCATTTATGATTTCACCACTTTTTTTAAGTGATGAATCAAATATTCAAGCAGCAACTCACGCTATTGAAGAGCACTCACTAGTTTTAGTATGTCCAACAAAAGAGGATAGTGATGGTGTTGGTTTTGATGGAATTTATGACGCTGGAGTTATTGGCTCTATTATGCGTAAGGTTACTCTTCCTGATGGTCGTATAAAGGTTCTTTTTCAAGGTCTAGCAAAGGGAAGAATACTAAAAGAGGTTAGTGTTGATCCTATGGTGGCTCATGTTGACATTATAGAAAATGGGGCAGGTAATGAACTTAAAATGGATGCTATCTTAGAGGTGGTACGTGAAAAAGTACGCGCACTCTCTTCAGTTAGTAACTATTTCCCACCAGATCTTCTTCGCACAATTGAAGAAAATTATGAACACTCACGAATTGCAGACTTAATTAGTAGTTCAATCAAACTGAAAAAAGAGCATGCGTACAGCCTTTTTGTAGAAGAAGATATTGAACGTAGATTTTTGATGTTGATTGACTTTTTAATTGAAGAGATAGAGGCAAATAAACTTCAAAAAGAGATACGCTCTAAAGTTCATAATAAAATTGAAAAAGTAAATAAAGACTATTTCCTAAAAGAGCAATTAAAACAGATTCAGACAGAACTAGGAACTGACACTCAACGTGATGAAGAGATTGAAGAGTATAAAAAGAAGCTAAATTCTAAAAAAGTTCATATGGCAGAAGATGCCTTTAAAGAGATAAATAAACAGATTGAGAGATACTCAAGAATGCACCCAGATAGTGCAGATGCTGGTATGATTCAGTCATATCTTGAATGGGTTTTAGAGATTCCATTTGGTGAAATATCTAAAGAGAATTTGCATATTTCAGATGTTCAAAAACAGTTAGATAGTGATCATTTCTCTTTGAAAAAACCTAAAGAGCGTATCGTTGAACACTTTGCGGTAAAAGAGTTACTACAGCTTCGTGGAATTGATCATAAAAAAGATTCAACTAAGGGGGCTATTCTTTGTTTTGTTGGACCTCCTGGTGTTGGTAAAACATCTTTGGCTAATTCAATTGCAACAGCACTAAAACGTCCATTAATTAGAATTGCACTCGGTGGAATGGAAGATGTGAATGAATTGCGTGGTCATAGACGTACATATATTGGTGCGATGCCTGGACGAATTGTTCAAGGGCTTAATGAAGCTAAAAAGATGAACCCTGTAATTGTTTTAGATGAAATTGACAAAGTAGGGCGTACTGGTCGCGGGGATCCGACATCTGTTTTATTGGAGATTTTAGATCCTGAGCAAAATAGCCATTTTAGAGATTATTACTTGAATTTTCATTTAGATTTATCTCAGGCAATTTTTATATCTACTGCAAATGATGTATCTCCAATTCCTGCACCACTACGTGATAGAATGGAATTTATTCAGGTAAGTAGTTACACACCACAAGAAAAATTTGAGATAGCAAAACGTTATCTTTTGCCTCAAGAGCTTAAAAAACATGGATTAAAAGCTTCAGAAGTTGCTATCTCAAAAGCTGCTATGCACGAGATTGTTCAAAAATATACTCGTGAATCAGGAGTACGTAATTTACGTAGACGTTTAGCAGATGTTGTAAGAAAAAGTGCAAAAAGAATTTTAGAAAACCCTGAACATGCTAAAATAAATGTTAGTGTAAAAAATATAAAAGATTTCCTAGAAAAAACTGTTTATGAGATTGATAAAACAGATAACATCCCGTTAGTTGGAGTTGTTAATGGTCTAGCATGGACAGCAGTTGGTGGTGATGTTCTTAAAATTGAAGTTATTAGAATTAAAGGTAAGGGTGCGTACCAAGTCACTGGTCGTTTAGGTGATGTTATGAAAGAGTCCTCTCGTATTGCAATAAGTGTTGTAAAAACTCTTATTGATAGTGGTGAACTTGACATTGATAAATCTATTATTCCAATTAGTTCAAAAGAGAAAGAGGAAAAAATTAGTGTTGATAAGAGTGAAGTTTACAAACGTTATGACCTCCATATTCATGTTCCAGATGGAGCAACACCAAAAGATGGCCCAAGTGCTGGTATAACAATGGCTACAGCAATTGCTTCAATATACTCAAATAAAAAAGTACGTGCAGACATTGCAATGACAGGTGAGATTTCACTTACTGCTGATGTTATGCCAATTGGTGGATTGAAAGAGAAACTAATTGCAGCACATCGCGCTGGAATGAAAAAAGTATTAATTCCTCAAAAAAATTATGACAGAGATATGGAAGATATTCCAAGTGAAGTTTTGGATATGGTAGAGATTAAACCAGTTTCTCACATTAAAGAAGTTTTAAAAGAGATGCTAATTTAATTTTCGCACGGCTTTAAGACATCTTTGAACTTTTCTTGAAGAGTTTTTTGTGAAATAGGTTTTACTAAAAAAGATGATGCTCCAAAATTTATGGCTTCATTTTTTCTAGTATCGTCACTCGTTGTAATTATTACAGGTATGCTATTTAATTTGTCTTCTGCTTTTATAATTCTTAGTAGCTCTATTCCATCTATTCCAGATAGGTTGAGATCCACTATTATGATGTCAAATTTTTGATTTGTTTTTAAAATAGATGCTGCATTAACTGCGCTATTAGATTCTGTGAACTTAAAATTACATCCAGCTTTTTGTAGCATATTCGTTATTAGTTTTATACTAATAGCATCACTATCAACAATTAGTACATTTAACGAAACCATCTACTTATTACTTTTTCGTTTTTTTGTTAGATTTATATTTAACAAATCATTAATAATATCTATAATCTCTTCACGAATTAGTGGTTTTGAAGTATATGAATTCATTCCTTCTGAAATATAACGCTCTTTGTCTCCTTTTAGTACATTTGCAGTCAGTGCAACTATTGGAATATTTTCAATAGAATATTTTTCTTCATATGCACGAATTTTCTTAGTAGCTGCAACTCCATCCATGACAGGCATTAGAATATCCATAAATAGAATATCAAAGTTACCAGTTTTTCGTTTTATGTAAGCTTCTGCTCCATTTTCAACAAGTGTTACTTCTAGCCCTAGTGTAGTTAAAACCTGTATAATTAATTTTTGATTTATGTCATTATCTTCTGCTACTAGTGCTTGAATATTTTTTGGTTTTAAAGGTAAGAATGGGTCTTCTCTCTCTCTTGGAACAGCGTCAAATATATTTTTAAGTTTATTGATACTTAATGGCTCACTAATAATTTTTATAATATCTTGCTCAAACTTATTGGCCTCAGCTATATTTTGCGGTTTTGTAAAAAGAACTAAATTATTAGTTTGTGAAAGATTATCTATATTCTCTCTTATAAAGTTAATATCTATGAAAGTAAAATCTGGTTGAAATGTATTATTAAGTTCTTCTAGCTCTTGCATACTATTAAACGAACGACTTACAATACCAAAATAGTTAAGATAATCTTTTAATATCTTTGTCTTTCTAGTATTATTCTTTAGGTTAGGACAAGCAACTTGTATGTGAGAAAATTTATCTTTTAAAGATGCTTTTTTTAGTTTTGTCTGCTCCAATGATAGAGTAAAGAAAAATTTACTTCCTTTATCAATTTCACTTTCTAGTTCTAATTTACCACCTAAAAGTCGTATGAAATGAGATGAAAGAGTAAGTCCTAGTCCAGTGCCACCAAATCTTCGAGTAATGCTAACATCAGCTTGAGAAAATGCTTCGAAAATTTTATCTTTATGTTCATCGTCTATGCCTATACCATTGTCTTTTATGCTAAACTGAACTTCTGAGTAACTATTTTTTCTATCTATTAGAATTATTGAGACATCAATTGTGCCATTGTTTTTTGTAAATTTAACCGCATTACTAAGTAGATTTATTATGACTTCTCTGATTTTTGTGATGTCACCTCTTAGTTGGTTTTCAAGTTTTGGATCAATATATACATTTAAATCAATATCTTTTTCATAAGCGCGTGCAGCATAAAGTTCAACTGCATTTTCAAACTCATCTATTGGATTGAAAATTGTCTCTTCAATATCTATTTTATTGTTTTCAATTTTAGACAAATCTAGAATGTTGTTTATTATAGTAAGGAGTTTATCAGAACTTTTTTTGATTATATCTACAAATTCATTCTGCTGATCATTTAATTTAGTATCGTGTAGTAAATCTGCAAAACCAACTATTCCATTTAGTGGAGTTCTAATCTCATGGCTCATGTTTGCTAGGAACATACTTTTTGCATCATTTGCATTAATCGCATTGTGCTTTTCTCTTTGAGATTTTACAACAACACTCTCTAAAAGTTCGTAAGCTTGTTCCATTCCATCTTGTGATTGCAAATTAATTGGATCATCTGAATGAAGTGGCATCTCCTCATTTTCTAGAGTATGTTTTTCAACATTTTGTAAAAGTCTTTCTAATGATTTGATTGTTCCTCTAATTTGTGATGAGAGTAATAGCCCAATAATACCAAGTGTAACAGCAATTAACCAAGCTATAACAGAGATGATAAGAAAATTAAGTCCATTATTATGAAGTTTGTCTACATGACTCTGCAAAGATTCTAAAAGGTAATTCTCCGCATCTGATAAGAGGTCAATTTTAACACTAATTAAATCAAACCATGAGGTAATAGTGTACTGTTTTGAATTACCTTTATTAAACATCATACTTGAACGTGCAGTTGCTATATCTTCAAATATTTCATATGCTGTTTCACTATCAAAAAAGTCATTTAAGACATCTTTGTCTTTATTATTAATTAATGGTGAATAATCTATTCTATCTGCTTGTGCTAGGTGTGTAAGCCAGTTATTAATCTCATTTCTATTAAGTTTTTCATAACGCGCCATAATAAACGTTATGTAATCACGTTCACTAGCACTATACTCTTTTGCATGCATTATGCTATCTAGTACAGTAGCTATTGATGCAACCTCAGGAGTGATTACACCTCTTGTTAATTCATGAAACTCTAACATCAATGTGTGAATCGTATTGCTATAAAAATTGTATAAAAAATCTTGTGCAACAAAGTTTCTAGCATCAACATTTGTACGAAATACATTTATTCTTTCTAACTCTTTAGCTATAGTTAAAAGTCGTATATCTAAATCTTTATTAATGTCTTGGTGCTGCTCTTCTATAAAGCTATTAAAGTCTTTAATTTTACTGTCAGTATGCTTACGTTGAGCAATCATATTTTTATATTGCTCTTTTGTTTCAGCAGATAACCAAAGTGCAGATTGACCACGTTCTCTTTCTAATTCATTTACAATACGATGAATATATTGATCTGCATTAAGCTTTTTTTGTAATATGATAGAACTTTGATAGGTAATAAATGAACTATACATAAAGTAACTAGCTAGGAACCAAATGATTGAAATTGGTAAGAAACTAATAAGTCGTACTCTGTTATTTAAACCAAAATTCATGCACATTCTTCTTTGTATTATGATAGTCGGGTATATTATCCAAATTTTAGTTTTAACTGCTTTAAATTATTTAAAATTATTTTTTATATTTTAAATTATATATGTTTTTTGCATCTTTTTCATTTATAACATTATTTAATTCATCTATGGAAGCATTATAGATTGCATCGTATGTTCCAAAGTAACTAATTAGTTTTTTAATTTTAGCAATGCCAATCCCGTTTATAGTTGCTAATTTTGTCTGTTCTTTATCCTCTTTTAGTTTTAATTTTCTATGGTAAGAAATTGCATATCTGTGTGCTTCATCACGTAACCTTTGTACCCATTGTAGTCTTGTATCATTTGTATTTAATCTAAATATTTCATCTTTTGTATAGATAATATCTCTAGCACTTCCCTTAGCACGTTTAGATTTAGCGTCTATTTTCTCTTTTGAAATGGCGATTGTGTCAATAAATGTTCCACTACTTTGTAGTAAATCATTAGCAAGTTTTAGTAGCGTGGCTCCACCATCAATTACCCATAGGTCTGGTGGGTTTATTTCATCAAAACGCATTATTCTTCGTGTTAATGTCTCTTTCATTTGAGCATATTCATCTTTACTCTCTAGTGAATACCTTCTGTATGAATTTTTATCAAACTTATTATTATCATAGACTATCATACCCCCAACACTTGCTTGACCTAAATTATGAGAGTTGTCAAATACTTCAACTCTTCTTGGTTCTCTCTCAAGCGAGCATAACTCTTGAAGTTTTAGTGAAATATTTATCTGCTCTTTTTTGCTGTTTTGATTTAAAAGTTCAATTGCATTTTTTTGTGCTAGTTGTACAAGTTTAGCTTTCGCACCACGCAGTGGGAATATTATATCTACATTTTGTTCGAACTCTTTTTTAAGTACATCTTCTAGTAGTTTACTATCTTCAAAAGAATCAGCTACTAGAATCTGCTTAACCATAAGTGGAGCTTTAAGAGTATAAAAGTCTAAAATCGCTCGTCTATAACTCTCATCTTTATCAAAACCAATATTAAAACGGATAGCTTCATGAGAGCTTGAAACAATACGACCATTTCTCATAAATAGTCTTACTATCATTGCCTCTTTCTCATTGTTTTCAATTGCAAAAATATCAGCATCTTCATTTGTCGCTAAATCAATAGGTGTAGCTATTATACTTTTTGTAATAGATGTTATTCTATCTCTAAGAGTTGCTGCTTCTTCATAGCGCATGTTTAATGCGTATTCACCCATTTTTTCAGTAAGTTTATTTGTTAATCTCTTTTTATCTTGTATGTGTATTATTGCTTCATCGATAATTAGTTTGTAATCATTAGCACTAATTTTTCCCTCACATGGAGCATGACACTTTTTAAGCTGATGGTAAAGACACGCTTTTTTGCCATTTTCGCATCCTTTTTTTTGTACAAGTGCAAATAAATCATATAGAGAATCTAAAATATCTCTAGCACCACCTGAGAATGGTCCAAAATAGAGCTGTTTTGGATTTTTTATAACTTTTCTAGTTATTTCAAATCTTGCAAATGGTTCATCTAAATTTATAGTAATATAAGGGTAAGTTTTATCATCACGAAGTAGTATATTGTACTTTGGCTGAAGCTGTTTAATAAGAGAATTTTCTAAAATAAGTGCGTCATGCTCACTATCTAAAACAATATAGTTTATAGATACCGCATCTTCTATCATTAACCGTATTCTATGACTTAGTTTTGAATGAGCTTTAAATGATGGTGTGAAGTTAAAATAACTACGCACTCGATTAAATAGATTCTTTGCTTTACCTATATATAAAAGACGATCATTTTTATCGAAATATTGGTAGACACCTGGAGATTTTGGTAAATTTTTAAGAGTTGTTAACATTATAAAATTGTAACATAGATAATATTTGCTTAGAAAACCTTAGATTGTTTTAATGAATATTTTCTATCATTTTTTTAATAGTATCTAGTGTGATTTTAAGTTCATTTGAGCTTATATCTTTTAATAGGTTACCATTTGATTGAACACTTAAATTTTTAAGCTGTGGACAAATCTCTTTTGCTTTATCTGTTAGTTCAATTAAATATGCTCTTATATCAGTAGGATGAGTGCTTTTAGTGATGTAACCTTTGTCAGTTAATCTTCGTAAGGTGACAGTTAGGTTAGATGGTTCCATAGATTTTAGCTCTGCTATCTCTCTTTGAGACATAGCTCCATCATCAAAAAGTATGATAAGAATACTTCTTTGCTCAGGTGTTAAGTCATAAACTTTTAAATGTTTACTCATGTTACGTTTCATCTTATTCTTTAACTTTGACACCCAGTAGCCTACGGAATTATCTAAGAACTTACTCATTTACAGTTTTCTTTTGATGCTATAACTGTTACAAGTTTTCTAACAAAAGGCAGAACTACTAAAACTGCTGGAAATGCTACAGCAAAAGATACTATCCATGCATGTATCCAAACGTATAAGATGTTATCAATGAAACCAACATTTATAATTGTTATTATTAAAGACATAATAAATGTCATTAGACCAGAGAGAGTGAAAGCTTGTACGTAATTCGCATATTTTTGGCAAATCATTGTTTTTCCCTTTTGTTTTTTGTATTATCACCTTTAAAAGCTTAATAGTTATTTAAATAGTTATTTAAATAACTATTGTGTCAAATAGCTTTTCAATTCTAGTTCTTCAGGAAGTCTAATGTTACAACTTATAGGTGTTAATAAGTTTACTTAGTTATCATTAGCAATATTTAGTAGACTTTAATTGTGAGGTTTAACGGTGCATTTTTTATATTTGGTTGCGATTGTAGTTATTTTAGTGATGGTTGTTGCTGGTGTTATAATTGTTAAAGAAGAAAAGAAGAGAAATAAACCTTCTAAAGATTAGAGTGTATTTTATCTTTTATAGATTGAAATAGCTCTTTAATCTTTTCATCACTAGAGGTAGTTTTAAAGTCTCCACTGCTTCTTTCTTTATACGTTTGTATAGTTTGCTGTTTTGGTATCTCTTTAATAATTGGCTTATTTGTAACAAAAGTTTTAATATTTATAATCGATAATTGGCTACAACTTTTAGCAAGTGCATCTTTTAATAGATCTTTTATCGATTTTAATCTATAATCTATCTCCATTTTTGCACCTGGATGATTTAGCACTAAAAATAGGGTATCTCCCTTGTGGTAAATAAAGCGTATTTGCTTTTCTAGCATAGGTGGCAATAATTTTTTAATGAAATCAAAACATTTTTGTTGATTTAATTTAGCAAATGTTTTTTGATTACGAAAGAGATTTAATATATCATGAGAATTTTTCATATCCTAATTATATCATCGTTAGTACTGTTTATTAGCGGATGTGGTTTTAAAGCTCCACCATATTATGAAAAGCAGCAACAAGAAAGTATTAAAAGTTAATATATGATTTATGATACTCTAATAATTGGTTCTGGTGTAGCTGGGCTATATAGCTCTCTTAACCTTTCACCTGATTCTAAAGTTTTAATAGTTACAAAAGATAATCCTTGGAACTGCAATACTTTTTATGCTCAAGGTGGGGTGGCAGTTGCTTTAGATGAAGAGGATGTAGTCCTTCATGCAGAAGATACAATAAATTCTGGTGCTGGACTATGTAACAAAGAGGCAGTATCACTTTTAAGTAAAAATAGTAGAGATATTTTAGAAGATCTAAGCATTAGAGGATTTAGTTTTGATAAAAATAAAAATGGTGAACTTTTATATACTAAAGAAGCTGCACATTCAGCTAGTCGTATAGTTCATTCTGGTGGTGATGCAACTGGACGCTATTTACACCACTTTCTCTTAAACAGTGTAACTCATCCAATGTTAACAGATGCAACTGTTGTAGATTTATTAGTAGAAAATTCACGCTGTTATGGTGCTTGTGTAGAACATAAAGGCATAATAAGAAATATTTATGCTAAAAGTGTTATAATCGCGACCGGTGGTGTTGGTTCATTAATGCAATATCACACGAATTCACGAGCTATAAGTGCTGATTTACAGGGTATATGTGCCCAGAAGGGCATAAAGCTTGAAAATATGGAGATGCTACAATTTCACCCAACAGTATTTATTAACAACAGTGGTGCTAGAAAACTTCTTTTAAGTGAAGCCATGAGAGGTGAGGGCGCAGAGGTAATTGATAGTAATGGAGTTCGGTTTTTAAAAGAGTACGATGAGCGTGCAGAATTGGCTCCACGTGACATAGTAAGTCGTGCAATTTTTGACTATACACATAGACATAATGAGAAATCGTTTCTATCTTTTGAAAAGTTCGATAAGGATTATTTAAGAGAGCGTTTTCCAAATATATATATTAGTCTTAAAAATGTTGGGTTTGATATATCTAAACAAGATGTGCCTATCTCTCCAGCATTTCACTATAGTATAGGTGGAATAAAAAGTAATCTAAATGCTAGAGTAGATGGGGTTGAGAATCTATTTGTTGTAGGTGAAGCTGCTTCTACTGGTGTTCATGGAGCCAATAGATTAGCGAGTAACTCTTTACTTGAAGCATTAGTTTTTGCAAGACGAGCAGCTTTAGAGATAAAAAGTAGTGAAACTAGTTTTAAGCACATTGAGTTTAAAACTATTGATGATACTTTGTATGAAGATGATGACAAGGTAAAAAAAGAGAAGTTACGAGCCTTAATGTGGAATAATGTTGGTATAGTTCGTACTAAAAATGGTTTGAAAGAGGCTTCAGCGGTAATAGAAGATTTTAGTAAGAGTAAGGTTGGAAGATTGTTGCGACTTAGATTATTAAGTGCACAAGCTATTGTTGAGGGCGCTTATAGGCGTACTGAATCAGTTGGAGTACATTACATAAAAAGGGAAAATGATGAGTGAAGCAAGTGTGGCAAGTGAAACAGCAGAACATGCATTTAGTTTAGTAGGAGAACCATTTGGCTGGTTGATTTTAATAATATTTGTAATCGGATATTATTTTATTGCTATGGAAGAAAAATACCATATAAATAAATCAAAACCAGCATTATTTGCTGGTACAGCCTTGTTTATGCTTATAGGCTTCTATTTTGCAGTAAATGGCATGGATACAGCACCTCTTCATCATGAAGTTGAAACACTTATTTTAGAAATTGCTGAAATTTTCTTTTTCTTATTTGTTGCAATGACAATAATTGAGAGTTTAATAGAACGTGGTGTATTTAGTGCACTTAAAAATAAGTTGATTACAAAAGGTTACGACTATAAACAACTTTTTTGGGTAACTGGTTTACTGGCATTTTTCATAAGTCCTGTTGCAGATAACTTGACAACTGCTTTGATACTTTCAACTGTATTAATTACATTAGATAAAACAAATAGAGCATTTTTGGTTCCTGCTGCAATTAACATTGTTGTTGCTGCAAATGCTGGTGGTGCTTGGAGTCCATTTGGTGATATCACAACTTTAATGGCATGGACTGCTGGTAAGGCTCCATTTATAGATTTCTTTGCGCTGTTTCCAGCTTCTATAATTGGCTGGGGAATAACTGCTTTTTTATTATCTAGATTTGTTCCAGAAGGAAAACCACCTGCTGATGAGAATGCACATGAAAGTAAAATATTGCGTGGCGGTAAAGTTATGATTGGTATGGGTGTTTTCACAATTATATCAGCAGTTTCAAGTGAACAATTTTTTCATATGCCAGCTATGTGGGGAATGATGTTTGGTCTTTCTATTATAAAACTTTATTCTTATAGACTTAAAAGGAAACATAGTGAAGATATAGATATATTTGCATCTATGAGTAAAATTGAGCATGATACACTTCTATTTTTCTTTGGTATTTTAGCTGCAGTTGGTGCTCTTCACTTTGCAGGTTTCTTAGCTTATGCTGGGCAATTATATGATATTTTTTCTCCAACAACCGTAAATATAGGTGTAGGTTTTCTATCTGCTATTGTAGATAATGTTCCTGTAATGAGTGCAGTTCTTAAAACAAGTCATGAAGCTATTGGACCTGATCAATGGTTACTCGTAACTTTAACAGCTGGTATTGGTGGTAGTTTAATTAGTTTTGGTAGTGCTGCTGGTGTTGGTGTTATGGGTAAACTTCGTGGAATTTATACTTTTGCAGCACATATGAAATTTGCTTGGACAATCCTTATTGGTTACATTGTTTCAATTATTATTTGGTATATTCAGTTCGAAATTTTAGGGTTTTATTAAGTCATATACTAAAGAAACTTCTTTAGTTAGGTTAACACTAGTTTTAGCATAGGAAGGCTCATCCATATAAGGTACTTCCTATGTGTCGCGCCATTGGCGCTTTATTTTTTTATTGATTAAAGGTTCGCAAGTATATGCAAAATGTTGATATTTTAGTTTTAGATTTTGGTTCTCAATACACACAACTTATAGCTCGTCGTTTACGTGAACAAGAGGTATATTGCGAGATAGTCCCATATTTTGAGAAGTTAGATGCTATTAAAGCAAGAGAGCCTAAAGGGATTATTTTAAGTGGTGGACCAGCTAGTGTATACGATGAGGGTGCTTATGATATTAATCATGCTATTTATGATTTAGGTTTGCCTATTCTTGGTATCTGTTATGGTATGCAACGTTTAAGTGTTGATTTTGGTGGTTCTGTTATAAGAGCAGATCATCAAGAGTATGGTAAAGCTGAACTTATTATTGAGAATAGTACAACTGTATCACCACTATTAAAAGGGTGTGATAGTGGTTCAACTGTCTGGATGAGTCACTCAGATAAAGTGGATGTACTTCCTAAAGGATTTACTCCAATCGCACACACTATAAATGCACCGTATGCTGTTATTGCAAATGAAGAAAAAAAGCTTTATGCTATGCAGTATCATCCTGAAGTTAACCATTCACAAGAGGGCTATTTGATGCTCAAAAACTTTGCAAAAGATATTTGTGGAGTTAGTGAAAAATGGAATATGGGTCACTTCTTAAAAGAGCAAATTGATTTAATACGTAAAAAAGTTGGTAGTGGAAAAGTTTTATGTGCACTTAGTGGTGGTGTTGATAGTTCTGTTGTTGCTGCACTACTGCATGAAGCAATCGGTGATCAACTTGTTCCTGTATTTGTTGATAATTCACTTCTTCGTGGTGGGGAACGCGAACAAGTTGAACACTCTTTTAAAAATGTTTTAAAAGTTCCACTTATTACTGTAGATGCTAGAGAACTTTTTATGAATGTTTTAAAAGATGTTACAGATCCTGAAGAAAAACGTAAAAAGATTGGTCATACTTTTATTGAAGTGTTTGCCGAAGAAGCTAAGAAGCATGATGGTATTAAATTTTTAGCTCAAGGTACACTTTACCCTGATGTTATTGAATCAGTTTCTGTAAAGGGACCTAGTAAAACAATTAAGTCTCATCATAATGTTGGGGGTCTTCCTGATTGGATGGACTTTGAACTTATTGAACCACTTAGAGAATTATTTAAAGATGAAGTACGTAACCTTGGAATGGAACTTGGCTTACCAGAGGCTATGGTTCAGCGTCATCCTTTCCCTGGGCCTGGTCTTGCGATTAGAATCATGGGTGAAGTTAACGAGCCAGATTTAGAGATTTTACGAAAAGCTGACACAATTTTATTAGATGAAATTAAATCTGCTGGAATGTATAAGCGCATTTGGCAATGTTTTGCTGTTTTATTGAACGTTAAAAGTGTTGGTGTTCAAGGTGATAATAGAACATATGAAAATACTGTAGCTATAAGAGCCGTTGAAAGCACTGATGGAATGACTGCAACTTTTGCACATATTCCTCACGATTTACTAGAGAGGATTAGTAGACGTATAATTAATGAAGTAAATGGCATAAACCGTGTTGTTTATGATATTAGCTCAAAACCACCTGCAACGATTGAATGGGAATAAAACGACCAATAGTTACACTTTCAAATAGAGAGTATGAGGGGGCGCTTAGCCTTCCTCTACTTGAATTTACCTACTTTAGACCCCCAATAGATTTAACTCAGTACGACGCACTAATAATTACTTCAAAAGAAGCAATCAAAGCATTAAGTTATCTAAAATGGCAAGATATGAGAGTATATTGCGTAGGTGAGGCTACTGCTAAATTGGTTCCTAATGTAGCATATTCACAAAATAGTGGTGGTGCATTTGAACTTGTTGAGTATTTAAAAAAAAATTCTATTAATGAGAAGTTGTTGTATTGTAGGGGTGAGAGGGTCTCTGTAAATATCGCATCAAAACTTAGAGTTGATGAAACTGTTTTATATAAAAGTAGCTGCGTAGAAGATAAGCCTGAAACTAAAATTGCTTCTAACTCAACAATAATTTTCTCTTCACCATCAACTGTTAGCTGTTTTTTAAAGTATTATAAATTTGAGAGTAGTTTTAGAGCTATAGCACTAGGAAAAACTACCGCATTATCATTAATTGATGCTAAAATACCACATATTGTAAGTCCAAGTACGACTATTTTAAGTGCTATAGAATATGCAAAGAGATGGAGTTAAATTATGAATAGGATTTTAAATAATTTATCAAACTTAAAGTTGCGTTGTTACCGTTTTAATGAATTAAAGGGATGTTTTTATAAGGAGCATCAATATGCATCAGGTAACGATGAAAGTCATGACTTAGTTCAAATTGCAACGCTTCTTGATGATGAAAATATTGCTTATAGTGTAGATAAAAATTATAATATTAAGTTATATTTTGATAATTCGCAAGATGTATTTGTGGTTAAGTTGGATTCTATAGGAAATATAATCTATTTTAATGCATATGCCGCATTAATAACAGGGTACTCATGTGAGAGTATTACTGGTGCTAACTGGTTTGAGACCTTTATATACAAAGAGGATGTCTCAACAATAATGAAAGTGTTTCAAGGTGTTTTAGATTCTAATATATACTACTGGAATTATATGAATAAGATTAAATGTAAAGATGGTAGCGCTAAAGAATTTAAATGGAAAAACTCACTTGTAAAAGATGAGATAGGTGGTGTGGATGTTGTTTTATCTATAGGAATAATTAACTAAACTTTAGTATAAGCTTATATGGTGTATAATTTTTTTATCTGAGTGGAACGATACCCGTTTTTATGGGGGTTCAACAGATACGTTTTACGGTCGTGTAGTGGTCTTTGTGTGTCGGTGACTTCGTTTGAGCTTAATTGCGAGAAGCTGCCGCCTAATGAGATCCTCGCCTCGTATCTTTTAAGCTTTGTGAACCGAAGCTATAGACGGAACGTCCACTCGGTCTTTACATGTTATATTTGAGTGAATGATACATTTATTCATATAGGACATGTTTTTTGGAGAATAATAAAATATGAATATATTGCTAATTGGTAGTGGTGGACGAGAATACTCTATTGGGCTTGCGCTCTCACATGATGATGATGTTGAAGAGATTTACTTCTCTCCTGGAAATGGTGCAACAAATAGTTTAGGAAAAAATTTAACTATAACAGATCATATTTTACTTGCAGATTTTGCAATAGAAAATGGAATTGACTTAACAATAGTTGGACCAGAAGCTCCACTAGTTGATGGTATTGTAGATACTTTTACTGAGCGTGGTTTAGTTATCTTTGGGGCAACAAAAGAGGGTGCACGTCTTGAGGGTTCTAAAGCTTATATGAAAAACTTTTTAGATGAATTTGCAATACCTACTGCAAAATTTATTGAAACAGAACTTCTTGAAGAAGCTTTCAATTTTATAGACGGTCTAAATGCTCCTATAGTTGTAAAAGCTGATGGACTTTGTGCGGGTAAAGGTGTAATTATCGCACAAAGCAGAACTGATGCTAGAGAAGCTGCATCTAAAATGTTGAGTGGCTCTTCTTTTGGTGATGCTGGAAGAAAAATTGTAGTTGAAGAGTTTTTAGATGGTTATGAACTGTCAGTTTTTGCAGTATGCGATGGAAAAGATTATATTGTATTACCAGCGGCACAAGATCATAAGCGTTTAAGTGATGGAGATGAAGGCCCAAATACTGGTGGTATGGGTGCATATGCTCCTACTCCTTTAATTGATGATACTCTTTATAAAAAGATTGAAACACGTGTAATTAAACCTACAATGATTGGAATGAATGAGCGCGGGACTCCGTATCAGGGTGTACTTTTTATTGGAGTTATGGTTGTCAATAATGAACCATATGTACTTGAATATAATGTTCGTTTTGGTGATCCTGAGTGTGAGATTTTAATGCCACTTATGAAGACTCCTGTAAAAGAGATGTTCTATAAGGCTGCAACAAAAGATTTAAAAAACTTTAATGTAGAGTTTTATGAAAAGTATGCAGTTGGTGTTGTTATGGCTAGTAAAAATTATCCATACAGCAGTAGTGAACCTACTGAAATAATTGTAGATAATACAGTTCATGAAGATATATCTAGTAATAGTCATATATCATATGCCGGTGTAACGTTAGAAGATGAAAAGTTATACGCAACTGGTGGTCGTGTTTTAGTTTGTGTTGGTATTGGTGATGATATTAAACAAGCAAGAGACAGAGCATATGGTCTTTGTGGTCAGGTTCATTATGCTGGCAAAAAATTGAGAAGTGATATTGCCTATCAAGCTATTGCACATAGCAAAGGTTAATTGTTGAACGAAGAGATAGAGGAGTTTTTATATAGAGAAGAGTTAGAACTAGCTACTATCTTCAAAAGGGCAATGGCCGCTGCAATTGATGATACAATTTTAAGTGTTTTACTTGTAATAATTTTATTTGATTCGCTTTCGTCACTTCAAAGTGCTGAACAGATGGTGACATTTGTGAACTCATTTATGCTTGAATTTATTATAATTAAAATAATTTATCATCTAATATTCACAACTCTTTATGGTGCAACTGCTGGAAAAATGGTTATGAAAATTAGGGTTATTGAAATTTCTACTGCTACTAACCCTACATGGAGTGTCTCTTTAAATCGTTCTATTTTTAGAATAGTCAGTGAAATGTTTTTTTATTTGGGCTTTTTGTGGGGAATGATGGATCCAAATAGACAGACGTGGCAGGATAAAACTGCTAAAACTTTGGTTATAAATGCATAAGCTATTACTTTTTTTTGTTATCCCATTTTTATTATTAGCAAAAGAGCCAGTTGAGTTTATTGCAGGTACTATTTCAACTGCTGGTAAGGTTGTAGAAGCAAAAGATGGTGTTGAAGTTTTATATCAAGATAACTACATTAGTGCGAAGCGTGCTACATATGACAAAAACGGTGAACTTTTAGAACTGTTTGGTAATGTACGTTTACTTAAGGGTGAACGTTATTACATGTTAGGAGAGTACGTCTCTCTTAATCTAGGTAAAAACGAACAAAAATTAGATGAACTATTTTTACAAGATAAAGATACAAAGCTATGGATATCAGCGGCTCGTGCTGAAACTAATGGTTCTATATACTCTTTACATGAATCAATGCTTTCAGGATGTTCACCTGAAAATCCAAAATGGTTACTTCGTTTTGATGAGGGAACTTTTAATATTGAAGATAAATGGGTAGAAGTTTATGGTGCTACATTAAATATTTCAGATGTGCCTGTTGCTTATCTACCTTATGCCTCTTTCCCACTAGATAGATCTAGAAGAAGTGGGTTACTTCGTCCAAGGATGGGTATTTCAGAAGATGAGGGTCTGTTTTTTCAACAACCATTTTACCTTGCCACTGATACATCATGGGATTTAGAGGTAATTCCTCAAATAAGGTCTGATAGAGGTTATGGTGCATTTGCTAAGTTACGTTTTGTAGATTCTGCTACATCGCATGGGTGGATTGGTGCTGGTGCATTTAAGGAAAAAGATAAATATAGAAATAAATATTTTTTAGAAAATAGTGTTCATGCTGGACTTGAAGCATATTATGATCGTAGACATCTATTTGATAACAGTTTTGATGGTTCTGATGGTCTATTTCTAGATTTGCATTTAATTGACGATGCAGATTATTATAATTTACAGACTACAAACGGTTATGATACACAAACTAGTACAATTATCACCTCTAGAATTAATTACTATTTAGAAAGAGAATCAGACTACTTTGGGGCATATGGAAAATATTTTATTGATGTAAGTAAACAGAGTAATAGTGATACTCTTCAACTACTCCCATCTTTACAGTACCACCGTTATAGTAGAGTGTTAGATGATATTGATTTAATGTACTCTTTTGATTATCGCTTTAAAAATCATTATAGAAAGAATGGCATTGGTGGTACTCAGCAAGAAGTTAGAGTCCCATTACACTACTCAAAGTCACTGTTTGATGATTATCTACAGTTAGATATATCTAATACTTTATACCTCTCTACTATTAATTTCGATAGTTCAACACCATTTGTAGATGATAAGGGTCTTTTTCTTAGAAATAACTATTCTGTAGGCTTAAGTAGTGATTTAATACGTGCTTATGATGATTATGCTCATACTTTTCACTTATCTGTTGCATATAGTAAACCTGAAGTCTCTTTGACAGATGGTTTTTATTCGCAAGAGAATAGACTTTATGAAGAGACAAACTGTAGGGTTGGTGAGCCTTGCGAATTTAGTACATTTGCAAGAGAAGAGGAGCAAATAGCATTTTTAGCGCAAAACTATTTTTACGATAAATCTGGTAATGAATTACTTTATCATCGTTTAAAGCAAAGAATCTATCTTGATCGTTCATTTAATGATTTAGAAGATTTACAAAGTGAACTTCGTTATAGAATAGTCGATAATATATCTTTTTTTAATGATATATTTTATAGTCATGAATATAATAAAATCTCAAGAACTGCAACAGTTTTAAGTTACAAAACTGATGATTTAGAGTTTGACTTTTCACATGTTTTTCAAGATGATTTAACTCATGAGGGAAATTACTTTAGAACACGTTTAGAGTATGACTTAGATAACAAATATAGTCTATTTGGTTTTTATACATATGATTATGAAGAAAAAGAGGCTAGAAATTGGGGACTTGGGTGGATTATGAGTAGGAGATGCTGGAGTTATAGTATCGGTTATAGAGAAGAGACAAGACCAATCCTTACAAAAAATGGTGCTGACTCAATTTTTGATAAAACACTGTTTTTCCAGATTCAATTACTTCCACTTGGAGGCTTTGAGTACGATTACACTAAAAGCGACTTTGGAGGCAGATAGATAATGAAAAATAGTACTCTTTTCTCGTCTCGTAAAGATGCCGCTAGCCAGATTATTGAAATTTTACCAATGAATCAAATGAAGAAAGAGAGATGGGTAATCTTAGCAGTTACTAGAAATGGGCTTGATATTGCGTACTATATTTCAAAAAAAGCAAATTTAGAAGTTAATATTATTTTAACAGAGCCAATAACAGCCCCAAATAATGATGAATGTGAAATTGCAAGAGTTAGTGAGACTGAAGAGATTGTAATTCATGAGCGATTGGTTAAACAATTTAATATTCAAAATGACTTTATATATGGAGAGGCTCATCGTAAACATGAAGAAAAAATTTTAAGCCAAGTCTATCGTTTTAGAAAAGGCGAAAAAATTTGTGAACTTGAAAATAAAAATGTCTTATTGGTTGATGCTGGTGCTAGTAGTGGGTTACTTATTCAAACAGCAATAAAAACAGTAATGGCTCTTGGTGTCAAACATGTAAGAGTTGCAATTCCTGTGATGCCACTTGATCTATTTGAAAGTGTTAGCACTCAAGTTGATGAGGTATTTAGCCTTTATAAACTAGAATATTTTACTCAAACTGAGCAATATTATGAAAAAGAAGCATCTCTAAATGATGATATGATAGAAAAATTACTAAAATATTAAACTAAGGAAAAAGATGAACATTAGAAAATTTGAATTTGAACACAATAACATTAGTGAGAGTTACACTTTTGGTAAAGTGGCGCGTCAATCAAATGGTGCAGTTTTATTAGAGAGTGGAAACACTGTTATTTTGGCTTCTGTAGTTATGAATGAAGTTAGTGAAATTGTTGGTGACTTTTTACCACTTACTGTGCAATACATTGAAAAAGCATATGCAACTGGGAAAATCCCTGGTGGATTTTTTAAGCGTGAAACAAAACCATCAGATTTTGAAACATTAACATCTCGTGTAGTAGATCGCGCACTTCGTCCACTTTTTCCAAAAGGTTTTGTTAATCCAATTCAGATAACTATCATGGTTCTAAGTGCAGATGAAAATTCAGACCTGCAAGTTTTAGCATTAAGTGCTGCTTCTGCTGCTCTATATGTATCTGATATTCCAGTTTCAACTTCAGTTAGTGCTGTAAGAGTTGGAAAGATAGATGATGAAATCATTATTAATCCAACTATATTAGAACAAAATGAGAGTACATTAGACTTCTTTGTTGCAGGATCTAAAGAGAATCTAATGATGATAGAGATGCGTTCACTCGGTACTATTGATACAATAGAAGCTGCAATTGATCCATCAATGGGAGCTGCACTAATTGCAAATCAAAATGATAATGCTATGGGTGAAGATGAGTTAGTCTCACTTCTTGAAGAGATAGCAAATGCACTTTTTGAGGTAAATAGTGATTATGAAGAGCATTTTAAAGAGATTGCAAAAGAGCCAACTAATGTGCCAATTTATCAACAAGATAGTTCAGATGAAATTATGGCATATATTAAATCTAACTATCTAGATGAAGTAAATGGTGCAGTCTCTCATATGGCAAAGAGTGAGAGAAGTCAAGAGCTTGAACTTATTGCAAAAAGAATTGCTTCTGAAAAAGATGATTGGGATTACAAATCAGTTCTATTGATGGTTGAAAAAGTTAAACGTGAAATTGTACGTGCAATGATTTTAGACGATGGCAAGAGAGCAGATGGAAGAACACTTACAGAAGTTCGTCCAATTGAGATAGAGACAAACTTATTGCCAAGTGCGCATGGTTCAGCACTTTTTACAAGAGGTCAAACTCAAGCTCTTGTTGTTTTAACAGTTGGTGGAAATAAAGATGCACAGATGTATGAGAACCTTACAGATAAGGGTACACAAAATGAAGCCTTTATGGTTCATTATAACTTCCCAGGTTTTTCAGTTGGTGAAGCTTCACGTGTGGGACCTCCAGGACGTCGTGAATTAGGTCATGGGAATCTAGCAAAGCGTGCATTAGAGCCTGCATTATCTGATGTTTCAGGAAGTACTATCCGTTTGGTTTCAGAAGTTCTAGAATCTAATGGTTCATCTTCAATGGCAACAGTATGTGGTGGTTCAATGGCTCTTCGAGCTTCAAATGTTGCAATGACTTCATTAGTTGCTGGTGTTGCTATGGGTCTTGTAAGTGATGGTACGCGTAATGCAATTCTTACTGACATTATGGGTCTTGAAGATCATGATGGAGATATGGATTTTAAAGTTGCTGGAACACGTAAGGGTATAACAGCTTTACAGATGGATATTAAATTAGATGGTGTTTCATTAGAATTACTAAAAAATGCGCTAAATCAAGCAAAAGATGCTCGTAATCATATTTTAGGAATTATGGAAGAAGCAGAAGCAGAGATAGAAATCAATGAAGATGCACTTCCAAGCACTCAGATATTTTCAATAGACCCTAGTAAAATTGTTGATATTATTGGTAAAGCTGGTGCAACAATTAGAGAAATTATAGAAAAATTTGAAGTTGCAATTGATCTAGATCGTGACAAAGGTAATGTAAAAGTTAGCGGTAAAAGTAAAACAAAAGTAGATGAAGCACGTGAATACATTATGAGTATTGCATCTAAAGAGAAAGCTCCACACCGTGTAACTTACAAAGAGGGCGATGAGCTTAAAGGTACAGTTAAAAGAATAGTAGACTTTGGTGCATTTATAGAGCTACCTGATGGAAGTGATGGATTACTGCACATTTCAAAAGTTTCACAAAGCCGTGTTAATAAAGTTGAAGATGTGCTTAGTATTGGCGAAGAGTTAAATGTAATCATTGTAAAACAAAAAGGCTTTAAAATAGAGCTTGGACGTGTATTTGATTAAGACAAATAAATTTTAAACTAGATTGTCTATACTATTAGGAATAATGGTATCTACATTGAGCAATTAGTAGTGACTTGTCTGTAACTTTATAGACTAGTCTGTACTCAATTGTAACTCTTCTATATCAGTATCCAGTCGGATTATATTCTAATTAATTTATACCACTATTTAACTTATTCACATTCGTGCAGTATTTTCATAAAATATACTCTCTTTTGCATTGATTTGTAGTAATTAAAAGGAATTCTTACAACGGTCTCTTTATTTTGTCTAGTTATTGTTTACATGAGTGTGATATAAAGTAACCAGATTCATATTTGAGAAAAAATTAATGAAAATAGTTTTATAAATGCACTGATAGTTAAGTATTTAGTGTGTTTAGTCAGTTAGTTAGTCATAAACATGGTACTGTTAGGAATATTAGTCGGTTGTTTTGATATATAGTGATATAATGTTATATTTAGAATATTGTAGATTTTATACTAAACTTTTTGCAAAACTATGGATATATGGATTTAAAAAAAGTTCATTCAGAGGGATACAAAGATTGTAATGAAAAAACTTATAATAATATTATTTCTTATGAGCATTGTTCTTAATGCCGATGTGATGAGCTTCTATAAAAGTGTTTTAAAGACCTTGAAATATGATAAAACATATTCTTTATCCAAAAAAGCCAGTGATATATCAAGAGAGAGTGTACACTATGGTCTTTATACAAATTTCACATTTGATGTCAATTATGCAAGTATAAAGGCAAGAACCTTAAATAGCTCATTTGATACAACTGATGTAGCTATCAACGACACATTAGACCTTTTTGGAAAAGGAAATTATAAAGTTAAAAAATTATCACTTGATTTAAAGGAAAAAAAGTCTCTACTTGACTTACAAAAAGAACAACTCTTCATTACTCTTGTAGATATACTAGCACAATATCATAAAATAGATGAACAATCATCACTTCATACAACGCTACTAGAAGAACAAGAAAATATCTATAATAAACTTCAAAAATTACAACAGAGTGGTGCCATAACAAGTATTGATTTGTTGAGATTTAAAAATACAATTACTACTTTAAAAACAAAAATAATTAGTGAAAAGTCTGAACTGAATAAGATGAAAAAACAACTTAAACTTTATGCTCCAAATGAGGTTATCCCAACTCTAAAACAGAATAAACTACTTTACCATAAAGAAGATTTTTTAACATATAACCCATCACTTAAAATAAATGATATAAACTCACAAAGATTAAATACACAAGCTAAAATTTCTAAGATTAGCTATTTACCCGATATTACAGCAGGAATAGCTTATCAAAAATTAGGTGATCCAACAGGTTATGGAGACAACTACTCTTTTAATATTGGATTACATATACCTTTAAACGGTGGTGACTTTAAACAAGCTGAGGCACTTAAAATTCAATCACTTACTCAAAAAAATAAAGATATTCAGTATAAAATAAATAGAGAAAATGAGTATATGAAACTCTATGAAGATTACTTAAATGCACAAAAACAGTTAGCCATACTTCGAGAGAGTTTAAATGATTATAATAAAAGTGAAAAAACTATAAAAATATCATTTTTAAAACAGTATGTTGATTTCATTACTTATTTACAAGTGCTTAATCAAACACTTGATATAAAAGAAAAAATCATAAATATGAAGTATCAAGAGAGTTCACGAGTTACTATGTTAAATATGATTTCATCTGGAAAAATTTATGAGTGAAATTGTTCTTCACACTCAAGATATTATAAAAACTTTTGGGAGTGGTGAGGGAGCCGTTAAAGCTCTTAATGGTGTAACTTTAGACGTCTACAAAGGTGACCTTTTAATGCTTGTCGGTCCAAGTGGTTGTGGTAAAACCACTTTTGTTTCTATCATTACTTCATTACTTAGCTTTAATAGTGGTATTTGTGAAGTTTTGGGTTCAGATATAAGTGCAATGAGTGAAAATGAAAAAGTTTTGTTTCGTGGTAAGTCTATTGGATTTGTATTTCAATCTTTTAATCTTTTGCCATCACTAAGTGCTTTAGAAAATGTTGCACTCCCTTTGACAATTGCAGGTGTAAAACGAGATGAAGCATTATCAAGAGCAAAAAAGTTGCTTGACAGTGTAGAGTTATCTCAAAAATCAGATGAAAAACCAACTAATCTTAGTGGTGGACAACAGCAAAGAGTAGCAATTGCTAGAGCATTAGTTCATAATCCAGATTTAATAATCTGTGATGAGCCTACGAGTAGTTTAGATCATAAATCAGGACAAATTGTAATGGAACTACTTAAAAAAATGACAAAATATCAAGGTAAAACAATGATAGTAGTAACTCACGATAATCGTATTTATGAGTATGGTGATAGGATGGCTTATATGGAAGATGGAAAAATCATAAAAATAGAAAAAGTAGCGTAAATGAATAGTTTTTATACACTGCTTATTATCTCATTAGTTGGTTTAGGTGTTGGAGTTGTAAATATATATTACAACGATAAGCCAGTGGTGACAAGTATAAATCCTATTCAAGAGCTAAGACTTCCGTTTAATTCATTTATAGCAGCAACAGGAATAGTTGAAGCAGATAGTAAAAATATAAATATTGGTTCACTTATCTCAGGTCTTGTAACAAAAGTATATGTAAAAAGTGGGGATAAAACTAAAAAAGGAGAATTGCTTTTTGAACTTGATAGTACTAAAGTCAAAAACCAGTTCCCATCACTTAAAGCAAAAATAAAACTAGCTAAATCAAAACTTCAATCTGCTGCTCATCAACTAAAAATCATACAAGAGTTTAAAAAAATCTCACCACAAATGGTTACTACTGAAAAAGTAATAGCTAAAGAAGATGATGTGAAAAATGCTCAAATGGCTTTAACAGTGGCTAAAAGTAACTTGAAAAAAGTTAAAAATGAGTTAACTTTTTATAAAGTTTATTCACCTATTGATGGAGTGGTTTTAAATTCTAGTATTAGTGTTGGAACATATTTTGTAGCAAATTCAAAAATGTTAACTATTGGAAGCAGTAGACTTAATTTAAGAGTGAGTATAAATGAGTATGATACTTATAGATTTCAGCAAAATAGTAAAACTATTGCATATTTAAGAGGGCATAACAACTTAAAAACAGAAGTAAAATATCTTTATACAAAACCATATATGACTCAAAAAACTCATCTTAGTGGAGTAAGCACAGAGAGAACTGACACTAGAGTGTTAGAAGTAGTTTACTCATTACCAAAAAATATAAGTTTCCCCCTTTATGTAGGACAACAACTTGATGTTTTTATAAAGAGTGGGTCTAAGTAGATGTTTAGAGTTGCCGTAGAGATGCTAATGGGAGATAAACCAAAATATATTGGATTACTTGTTGGTATTACCTTTACAGCATTTTTAATGACTTTTGCATTATCATACTTCGCAGGATTTTTGAGTAGAGGTTTTGCACTTGTGAGTGAAAATCCATCGGCAGATATTTGGGTGATGGATGGTGCAGTAAACTCAACAGAAGCTATAATAAATATGAGTGATTCAGCATCAGCAAGAGTAAAAAGTGTTGCTGGTGTTAGTAATGCTACATCTCTATATATTGGAGATATTACAGCTAGATATGCAAATGGAGACTTTCAATCGTTTCAGATGATAGGTGTTGATGATGCAACTTTAAGTGGAAGTCCTAAAGAGAGCAACGGGATTGGTGAAGACGCCTTAAGACTTCCTCAAAGTGTTATAGTGGATGGTGGTGGAACGATAGGTAAACTACTCACTCCAAAACTAAAAAAAGATAGGTGGCAATTTGATGGTGTACATCTAAATATAACTACAAGAGAGCTGGCATTTGGTGATGAGATGCTTATAGATGATAAAAGAGTAGTTGTAAGTGGTGTCTCTAAAACTCTTTCAAGATTTCCACCAAGACCACTTATCTATACAACTATATCTAACTTTAAAAGATTAACACCTTCTCAAAGTAAACGACTTACCTTTGTGCTAGTAAAAGCTCAAAAGGGTATATCAGCTGAAAAGTTAGCAATTAAAATCACAAAACAAACGGGACTAAAAGCAATAACAAATGATGAATTTAAAAAAGAGACTGTTATTTGGTATCTTAAAAACTCAGAAGATGTTGGTGATATGATGTCTATGGTGATTTTAGCAATGCTTGTAGGATTTGGTGTAACAGGAGTAATGCTCTATATGTTTACTTATGAAAATCTCAAACAGTATGGCGTTTTAAAAGCAATGGGCGCATCAAACAAACAATTAAGAGTGATGGTATTTACTCAGGTCTTTATAGGTGTTGTTATTGGCAGTGGTATAGGAGTTGGGCTTTGTGCAGTTATAGGAGAAATTATAAGTGGAGTTGAGTATCCATTTAGGATGATGTGGTTTACTCCAATTGTGGGCTTTTTAGGTGTACTTATAGTAAGTATTACAGCAGGAATCATAAGCACAAGACCAGTTATAAAACTAGAACCAGCAATAGTGTTTTCGGGAAGATAAAAATAAATCAATTTTATCTATTTGGCAAATTGTTTTTGCTTAACAGAGCTAATAAATATAAGACTATTGCGTATTTGATGCGCAGTATAGAGTTTATGGCTTCAGGTAAAGTACCTTTAAGGTGAATCATTATACATGTCTTTTACATCAGGACTTAAGATTTGTATTCTTGCTTTTTCTGTTTGTAGTAATTGTTTCGAGTAATATTTATATAAAATATTTGTATCAAGTAGTATTTTATTTTGAGAGATAAATTCTTCAAAGCTGTTACATTCTTGTGTACTATTCATAAAATATTTCACTATCAGTACCCAAGCATAAGTTATAGTTTCATGATATTTTGAGTTATCGGTATCTAAGCTCTTAAGAATGTTTAATATCCCATTTTTTACACAAAGGTAAGTATTATTTATACTATTATCTATTAATAAAGTATATGTAATTTGTACATGTTCTTTGTGATGAAAACTACTTAAGTCAATTGAAGTTGTTTTAAAATTTTCTAAATACTCTTTTTCTTTTTTTAAATATCTATGTTGCATAATTTATCCTTTAGTTTAATAAATTATAAGGTAATTAAAAGACAAAAAATACTGGTAATTTTATAATTTTTGTTGTTTTTGAAATTGTTTTGGAGTAATACCAAACTCTTTTTTGAATTGCTGAATAAACCATGAAAGATTAGAATATCCAATTTCTGTGCAAACTTCAGAGATATTTTTATTATCATACATTAAAAGTACTTTTGCTGTTTCTAATTTTTTTTTGATAAGCCATTTTTTAGGAACTGTACCATATATTTTTGTAAATTCTTTTCTAAAGTCATTAAGAGGAATTCCAACTTTATTTGATATATCTTTAACACTTTCATAGTGATTTAGATTTTTTTCTATTTTGGTTTTAACATGAATATCTTTATCATTAGAAAGAGATTTTAAAAAGTTTTTAAATTTATTATCGCTATCACTGTTGTATAGAAGAAGTAGCATTTCTTCTAGTTTATGCTTGATAATAATTTCATTTATTTTTTCATTGCATAAAAAAATTGGAATAAAAGTATCACTGGAATATTCTAGCATCTCATTTGGAATAATTTGAAAAATATCTTCATTTTTTTGTTTTATTTTTGCTAAGTTGATACTATTGTTTTTTATGAATTCATATATAAATTCATCATTCCATTGAAAAATTAAAGCTCCATATTTTTGTACATCATCAAAAACCTCACTTAAAACATACGTTCCTCTTTTTACAAAAAACATGTCACCTGCATTACCATTAAACGACTGCTCATGTGTCTTTAAAACTCTTATGCCATTCAAAAGAATTATCATAATGTTATTTTTTAAGATGTTGCTATGTTTCTCGAAAGGTTCATTTAAAAACAGTTCAACAGTACATAAATTCTTATAAGAGACTGTAGAAGATTCTTTTTTATATAATAATATTTCATCTAAATATTTCAAATAGTTTTCTCTCTGTATTTTCTAAACTAAACTAGCATAAAATTTCTTAATTTAACAAAATATTATACTATTACTAGCGAAATTAGTACCACTAGAAAAGAAATACTTTTTAACAAAACAAAAATCTTACCTTTTTAGTGTTTTTTAATAAAAATCACACTATAATTGCGCCGAACAAAGTAACTAGTAGGGAAATCTAGGCATTTATGTTTGGATTGGTAGTTTCGCAAGAAATTATTTACGCTATCCGAAAAGACTTTGTAAAAAATATTTTGGAGATATATATGAAAAACGTTCTTTTACTTTTATTAGCATTAGCTGGTGTTGCATTCGCTTCTGAAGGAAATGTTGCAAACGAAACATTAAAAGCTTACTCAGTAATTGCTGCTGGTGTTGGTCTTGGTCTAGCTGCTCTTGGTGGAGCAATTGGTATGGGTCACACTGCTGCTGCTACAATCGCTGGAACTGCACGTAACCCAGGTCTTGGTGGAAAACTAATGACTACTATGTTTATTGCACTTGCGATGATTGAAGCACAAGTTATCTATACACTTGTTATCGCTCTAATCGCTCTATACGCTAACCCTTTCTTAGGGTAATTTACGTTAAAAAAACGTGAACTACTTCACGTTTTTAGTAAATTACGAGTTTTAGATATTTGCAAAGCAAATCTAAAACTCAGGCAACTACATTGCGGCTTTGCCCGCATTTTCTAACTAGTTTTTTTATTACTATCTTTTTAAACCAAATTTACACAACATTACAGTAAAATTTCACTAAATTTTTTTAAGGGTATTTGTATGCCAAGAGCGTTACTTAGTGTTAGTGATAAAAATGGAATTGTAGGATTTGCAAAAGAGTTAATTGAACTTGGGTTTGAGATAATAAGTACAGGTGGTACATTTAAACTTTTACAAAGTAGTGGAGTTGCTGCTATTGAGATTAGTGATGTTACTAACTTTCCTGAAATGTTTGATGGACGTGTTAAAACTTTAAATCCTTTAATTCATGGTGCAATCTTACATAGACGTTCAAATGAAAATGACGTAAAACTTGCACGTGAACATGGTATGGTTGGTATTGACCTTGTTTGTGTTAACCTATATCCATTTAAAGCGACAATTGAGCGTACTGATGATTTTGATGAAATAATTGAAAACATTGATATTGGCGGACCTGCTATGGTTAGAAGTGCTGCTAAAAACTTTGCTGACGTTATGGTTGTTACAGATGTTCATGATTATAATGTAGTAATAGACGCTATGAAAAAAGATCATTCTGATGTAGATTTTAGGCGCTCTTTAATGGTTAAAGCATATGAGCATACTGCTGCATATGATAGTATGATTGCAAACTATATGAATGAACGTTTTAATGATGGGTTTGGAGATAAACAATTTATTGTTGGTTCAAAAGTAATGAATACTCGTTATGGTGAAAATCCTCACCAAAAAGGTGCTCTTTATCAGTTTGACAACTTCTTTACTACTCATTTTCATCCACTAAAAGGAGAACCAAGTTTTAATAATTTTACTGACATGCATGGCGCTCTAAAAATTGCTGCTGCATTTAATGAACTCCCTTCTGTATGTATTGTTAAACATGGTAACCCTTGTGGTTTTGCTATTAAAGATACTCTATTTGAGAGTTACACTGAAGCACTTAAGTGTGATCCAGTCTCAGCATTTGGTGGAGTTGTTGCAGTAAATGGTACTATTGATAAAGAGTTAGCATTAAAGATGAATGAGATATTTTTAGAGGTAATTTTAGCAGCTGACTTTACTGAAGAAGCATTAGAAGTTTTCTCTTCTAAAAAACGTATTAAACTATTTGCTCAACGTCAAGATGTGTTATCAATTCCTGGTGATTTGAATGACTTTAAACATATAGAGGGTGGTTTTGTTTATCAACATGCTGATGAAGTTACAGATGATGAAGTTGCTAATGCAAAATGTGTTAGTGATGGTGAAGCCAATGAGCGTGAGTTAGATGATGCAAAAATTGCGTGGCAAGTAGCAGCACTTACTAAATCAAACTGTGTAATTTATGTAAAAAATGGTGCAACTGTAGCTATTGGCATGGGAATGACTAGTCGTGTTGACGCTGCTGTATGTGCTCTTAATAAAGCAAAAGATATGGACATTGATGTAAGTGGAGCATCACTTGCAAGTGAAGCATTTTTCCCTTTTCGTGATAGTGTAGATGCAGCTGCAGCTGCGGGAGTAAAGACGATTATTCAACCAGGTGGCTCAATTCGTGATGATGAAGTTATAGAAGCGGCTAATGAGCATGGTATATCTCTATATTTTACAGGCATTCGTCACTTTTTACATTAAGGATTAATTAGTTTGTCATCAAAACAGATTACACTCTCTGGCTTTGTTTCTAAAGTTCAGCAAATATCGTTAAAAATTGCAAATAAAGACTTTACATCTTTAACGGTTTTAGATAACATTAAGAACAATCCAATGTTTGTTATAGTTGATAAAGAAAGATACGATATATTGGTTGAACGTGCAGGCTTAATTGAAGATACTCAAAGTGAAAGAAGAAAAGATCCAACACAAGCGCAACAGCAACTTTTAAAAATTAAACATAGATTTCCTTTTTTTGAAGGTATTTCAGATGAAGATATTGTTGCGATTACAGAAAATGTACGTTTTGTTAAAATGCAAAAGAGTGAAACTGTTTTTCAGCAAGGTGAGGGTGAACAAGATATTTATATAGTTTTAAAAGGCTCTATTGGAATTTATATTAGAGATATAGACAACAAAAGAGTTACTTTAGCTACACTTGAAAAGGGAGCGGTATTTGGTGAAATGGCTTATATAACAGATGAACCCAGAACAGCAAATGCTGCCTCACTTGGTAATGGTACACTAGTTTTAGGTTTTAGAATAATTGACCAGCTAGATGGAATGGAAAAAGTTTTTAATAGCTTGTACATCAACTTTATTGATATACTCGCTCATAATTTAAAAAATACAAATCATAAATTGTTTAATAAATAGATGAAAAATAACCCAAAATATAGAGTTTTGATTGTTGATGATAGAGATGACAATCGTTATGTAGTAAAAGTTCTTTTAGAAGAGGAGTTTGGCAACCTAGAGTGTATAGAAGCATCTTCTGGAGATGAAGCATTAGAGATTGCAAAAAAAAATAAAATAGATTTAATACTGCTTGATGTACAGATGCCTAAAATGAGTGGTTTTGAAGTAGCACGAGAGTTACAAAAATTTGAAACAGAGTTATATATCCCAATTGTCTTTTTAACAGCTGTTTTTACAACAAATGAGTTTGAACAAGAGGGTTTAAATTTAGGTGCCATAGATTATTTAAAAAAACCAATTGAAAATAGAGAGCTTATTAATAAGGTGCGGCTGTATCTAAAAATATTTGAACAGCAATTAGCTCTTCAAGAGTTTAATTTAGAATTACAAAAAAAAGTTGAAATTGGGATTGAGCAGAATCGTTTAAATGAAGAGATGATGTTACAGCAATCTCGTCATGCGCAGATGGGTGAAATGTTAGCTATGATTGCTCATCAATGGAGGCAACCATTGATGGAGATTAGCACTACAATCGCTAAACTTCAAATGCAGACTGAGTTAAATAAGTTGCAAGTAAATGAGATGCCAACTATACTTGAGACAATGGATTCGACTGTACAATTTTTATCTCATACGTTAGATGATTTTAGAGATTTTTTCAAACCAAGAACTGCAAGTGCAGAGGCAGATATAAATGCAATTTTAGATAAAGCTATAGAATTTATGGCATCTTTGCTAGGATTTCATAAGATTATAGTTAAAAAAGAGTACAATTTCAAAACAAAACCACATATATATGGAAATGAGTTACTTCAGGTTATAATTAATTTGATAAAAAATTCCATTGAAGCATATGTTCAAAATGGTATTGTAGATGGAGTGATCACTATAAAAGGTAAAGAGAGTCCAGAAGTATTTAAAATAGTTGTTGAAGATGAGGCAGGTGGAATAAGTTCTGAGATTAAAACAAGGGTCTTTGAACCATATTTTACAACTAAAGATGAATTAAGTGGAACAGGATTAGGATTATATATGTCAAAAACAATAGTTGAAAAACATTTACATGGAACATTACGTTTAAAAAATACTAAAAAAGGATTGGAGGCAATAGTAAAGATATGAGTAAATTAGAAAAATTAAGTGAAGAGTTAAGAGGTAGAAGTCTACTGTATGTAGAGGATAATGAAAACGTTCGCGAGAAAGTAGTTAGTTTACTGCAACTTTTTGAAATCAATATTATTGAAGCTAAAGATGGTAAAGAGGGTCTTGTAATGTTTAGACGTCATCGTCCAGATATTATTATGAGCGATATTAATATGCCAAAAATGAGTGGTCTTGATATGGCAGCTGCCATAAGACGAATAGATCAAGATACACCAATTATTATGATAACTGCATATAAAGATGAAGAGCTTCTATTTGATGCGATAGAGCATCAGATTAATCGTTATATGATGAAACCAGTTAATAAAAATCAGATAATTGATGCACTACAAAAATGTGTAGAGATTATTAAACGTCGTCCTAAGACAATAACATTTCAAGATGGTTTAACGTACGACATAAGTAAAAAACAGCTTTTTAGAGATGAAGAGATTATTGTATTAACAAATAAAGAGATTAAACTTTTAGAGCTACTTGTAAATCACAGAAATATGGTTGTTACATATGACATGATAGAACAATCATTATGGAAGGGTGGTGGTATGACAATTGAAGCTTTAAGAACTCTAGTTCGTAGCTTTAGAAGAAAAAGTCATCCTGATTTAATTCAGAATCTTTCAGGTATTGGTTATCGTTTAGAGGTTAGTGAGTAATAATAAGTGCTATTTTGGCACTTAGTTAACTTGATTGACATTGACTAAACCTATATGCTATAATTTGCGCAATTTAAATTCAGGAAGAAACTTTGAGTAATAGTCTATATGAGACGTTAGATATTAATAAAAATGCAAGCGCAGATGAAGTTAAAAAAGCGTATCGTAGACTAGCACGAAAATATCACCCTGATATTAATAAAGACGCTGGTGCCGAAGATAAGTTTAAAGAGATTAATGCAGCATATGAAATTTTAAGTGATGCAACAAAACGTAATCAGTATGATCAGTTTGGTGATTCAATGTTTGGCGGTCAAAACTTCCATGATTTTGCCTCTTCGCAACAGACTCAAAATGTTGATTTAGATGAAATTTTACAATCTATATTTGGTGGTGGAGCTGGTGGTACAAGAGGTGGCTTTGGCGGTGGAGGCGGTTTTGGTGGCTTCGGTGGTCAACAAAGTGTTAATTTAGATATTGAGAGTTCAATAACTATTGCGTTTCAAGTCTCTATACTTGGTGGAAAGCATAACATTAGTGTAAATAATGAGAGTTTTGACATTAAGATTCCAGAGGGAATCAAAGATGGTGAGACTATGCGTGTACGTGGTAAGGGTAAACAGATGGGTGGCAATCGTGGCGACCTAATGTTAAAAGTAAGAGTTGCTAAAGACCCTAACTATAAGCGTGAAGATAACAACCTTGTTAAATCTTTTGATATAGCACTAAAAACAGCTCTTTTTGGTGGAAAAGTTAAAATTGATACACTTCAAAAAGAGATTAACTTAAAAGTTCCAGCTGGTACAAAACAGATGCAAAGATTTAGAGTCAAAGAACTAGGTGCACTTAATCGTAAAACAAAAATAAAGGGTGACTTGTACCTTGAAGCAAATGTCATAATGCCTCGTATTGATGATTTGGATGAGAGCCTTATTGAGATAATGCAAGAAAAACTTCCGGAACTAAGTGATGCATAATTATGATGAGCCAGTCTACTTAATTAGTGTTGTTGCTAAAACTTTAGATATACACCCACAAACACTACGCCAATATGAGAGAGAAGGTCTTGTTATTCCATCACGTACTGGTGGTAGAATTAGATTATATTCACAACGTGATGTAGATAAGATAAAAATGGTTTTACGTCTTACTCGTGAACTTGGTGTTAATTTAGCTGGTGTGGACATAGTATTGCGTCTTAAAGTTAAAATTGAAGAGATGGATAGTGAAATGGAGTATCTAAAATCACAGCTTCAGAAAAACAGTCAAATGAATACAGTTCCAAATGAAAAATCATTAGTACGTAAACGTAGCAGTTATGAGATAGTTATTTTTGAGGAGTAATTATCCTCAAAGTGTTACTCCCTACCTCTTGTAATAGTTGCACCAAGTGCACTAAATTTCTCTTCTAGCTTTTCATACCCACGGTCAAGATGATAGATTCTATGTATTCTAGTTGTTCCATTCGCTGCAAGTGCTGCAAGAACTAGAGCACTACTAGCACGTAAATCTGTTGCCATTACATCTGCACCAAGAAGATTACTAGGCCCATCAATAGTTACAATAGAGTGTTTTAAATTTAGTTTTGCACCCATACGTTTTAGTTCACTAACATGCATAAAACGATTTTCAAAAAGGCGTTCTTCGACGATACTTAAACCATTAGCAATTGAAGCTAATGCCATAAATTGTGCCTGCATATCTGTTGGAAAACCTGGATATTCTGTTGTATTAATTTCAATAGGTTTTATCTTTTTAGCTGGATGAATAGTGAGTGTAGTAGCATCTTTTGTAAAACTAAAACCCATCTCTTGAAATTTAGATATAACAGCATCAAGATGTTCACTCATAACATTTGTAAGAGTAATTTCAGAGTTTGTAATAGCTGCAGCACATAGGTATGTTCCAGCTTCAATTCTATCACTAATGACTGAGAAATCTTTAATATCAATTAGTTTACCAGCAGTTCCTTCAATAATTAGTTCATCACTACCAACGCCACTTATTTGAACTCCACTATCACGAAGTATTTCACAAAGCTGTACAACTTCAGGCTCTTTTGCTGCATTTATAATTTTTGTTTGACCATGTGCTAGTGCTGCTGCCATTACAATATTTTCAGTTCCAGTAACTGTAATTTTGTCAAAAATTATAGTAGCACCTAAAAGACCGTTTGGAGCTTTTGCATTTATGTAACCATTTTCAATGATAATTTCTGCACCCATCAGCTCTAGTGCCTTAAGGTGTAAATCTACAGGTCTCTCTCCAATAGCACAGCCACCTGGAAGAGATACCTCACAATGTCCAAAGCGCGCAAGAAGTGGGCCTAAGACTAAAATAGAAGCTCGCATAGTACGAACAATGTCATAAGTTGCTTTTGTGCTATTTATGGCAGTTGAATCAATCTGAAGATTGTGATTGTCTAAAGTGTAACTAGAACCTAATTTGTGAAGAAGTTGCAAAAGTGTTTTAATATCAGCAACTTCAGGCATGTTTTGAACTTTTATTTCTCGTGAAGATAGTATGCTCATTGCAATAAGCGGGAGGGCAGCATTTTTGGCACCACTTATATGTACTTTTCCGCTAAGAGTACATGGTCCTTTAATTTCTAAATAATCCATAACGACATTGTATACATCTTATGGTAAAAACTTGATATAATCTTACTATTTTATTTAGATTGGGACAAAAATGAGTGATGCACTAAAAAGATTGCGTTCATTGACCGACAGAATCAGCAGTTTTGAAGTTGCGCGTACGCAAAATTTAAAAGATTTACGCACACTTTATGATGAGTTTGAGATAAATAGTGATATTACTGATTTTGACAATATCTTTAACTTTAGTGCCATGAATTTAGCCGGTATTAGTCTTCAAGAAGATAATTTAGGTGAGATTAAAAGCGGTAAATATGTTCAAATTATTGTTATAGAGAGTGTAAAAAATTCCAAAAAAGCAAAAAATATAAATCTTTGTTACTTTGGACGTTCAGATAAACTTGAAATTAAAAAACGTGCTAGTGTCGTGGAATTTGTATTAAGGTGGCGTTTTGAAAAAAGTTTCCGCTCAATGCAACACTATTTTGATATGATTAATTTAAATAAAAAGAGTCTTAATGCGTAATTTTTGGCTACGTTTGTGGTCTTATTGGTTTTTATATTCTAATTTTATTGCACTATTAGTTGGTGCAATTATTTATGTTTTGGCATATCTTCTTCTATATATAAAATCACAAAATGCTGTTGGTGAAGCTATTCATACACTCTCATTTTTTAGTGCTAAGGTAGGCTGGGCAGCTGGTTATATTATCTCTTTATTGTTAGTTATAAAACGTCTCTTTGGTAGGGAACTTAACGGTTATAGATTAGTGATGTATGATTGTAAAATAGAAGAGCGTTTTGAAGAGGTATATATAAGCGATACTTTAAGGTTATGGAGAAAATGGCTTGTAAGGTTGGCTTGGGCTTTGATTGCTGTGGTGCTTTTAATTATGTCGCTTCATTTTGTTGGTATTAATGGTTTGGTGAAATTTGTAAATATTTATACTATTTGGGCATTTGTTTCGTTTGTTGGTGGTTGGATTTTAATTGTACTTATTAGTAAGTGTCCTAGAATAAAAGTTATAAAAAGGAATAATATTTGAAAGTTTTTGTACGGTGTGAATCTGTACTCCTTCAACGAGCACTTGAGTTATTTTTAGCTGAACATTTGGCTGCTTTTAAAAATGCTGATGTTGTCATAAGTGATAGAAGAGTAAAAAGTGCAAAAAAGGTTATCTATATAGCAGCGCATGGTGGTGCTGATTTAACAAAGCCATTCTCTCGTTCTCAACTTATGATAATTTTAGAGGAGTTTTATGCAAATCAAGAAAGAATAGAACAGATTCAACGTTTGAGTGCACAACTTGAAGATAGGACAAATTTTAGTTCACTCATTGATGGTACATTTGAAGAACGACTAGAGGCATTAACAAAAGAGTTTATTAAAGATGTTGTAGAAATCACAAAAGAGCACTATGCAAAAAGTTAATAATTTCAAAATAATTGCTGGTAAATTTAAGGGTAAAGTACTTAATATGCCCACATTTAATAGTACAAGAAGCTCAAAAGCAATTTTGAGAGAATCATACTTTAATAAACTACAATTTGAGATTGTAGATATGCCATTAGTAGAGATGTTTGCAGGTAGTGGTTCCATTGGGCTAGAAGCACTTAGTCGTGGTGCTAGTGATGTCTATTTTATTGAAAAGAATAGAGATGCATTTAGAATATTAGAACAGAATATTAGAACATTAGGTGCAGGTGATAGTACTCATGTATATTTGGGAAATAGTTTTGAAATTATTGAAGATGTAAAAAGAGCTTTAAAGTCAAAAAATCAAAAAGCTTACTTCTATGCAGATCCACCTTTCTCAATCCGTGATGGTGAAGAGGAAATTTATGTTAAGACATTTGAAACACTTTCATCGCTACCAAGTGAAATTGTAGAGATGATTACAATAGAACATATGAGTGGGTTAGAATTACCTCAAATCATTGGTGATTTTATTTTAAGTAAAACAAAAAAATTTGGTAAGAGTTCACTTTCATACTATAGTATTTAATTTTTTCTAAAAACAGCAATATTTTTATCATCAATTTTTAAAAGTGTTAATTTAAATATATCTTGCATTTTCTCAACTGTTTTGTGTGAAAAAAATCCAACATGAGTTGGATCTCTTCTGTACCACCAATTGAGAAATTTTTCATTATCTTCTGGGTGAAACATAGTCTGAAAAGATAAAATTGCACCATCATCTAATTGTTCAACTAACTCTTTAATTGTTTCATGTGGTGAATGCAGATGTTCAAATACTTCAGTTGAGACAATAGTAGAAAATTTTTTATCTTTAAACGACTCATCTTTTGCGTATATTGGATCGTAAATTTGTACGTTAAATCCTCTTTTATTTAACAGATATGAGAGTACTGGTTCAGGACCACTTCCATAATCTAGTATTTGTTCTGATATGTTAGTATATGGAGTTATTGCTGTATCTATAAACTTTTCAAACATCTCAACGTAACCACTATTTTCAAGGCTATTATTGTGATGTGAATATTGTTTTTGTTCTTGTTTAATGGTCGGTAGTTTAGAAGAAAAAATGAAGTCACAATCTTTACAGTGGTAGTAAATATTTTGCATCTGTTTATCTTCTATAATATCTATATAGTTTTTAAAGCAGAGTTTACAGGTTACTTTCACTTCTTTAGAGAATCCTCAAAGTTATTAATTGCAACAGGAACACTAAATAGATACCCTTGCACAATATTACAACCTAATCCTTTAAGTATATTTACCTGCTCAGTTGTCTCTACACCCTCAGCTACTACTTCAATATCTAAATTGTGAGCTAAGGCAATTATTGCTGCTGTAATAGCTTTATTGTTTTTATTGGTTGTAATATCTTTAATGAATTTTTCATCAATTTTTAGTTTATCTATTTTTAGCTCTTTTAGAGTATTCATAGACGAGTAACCTATGCCAAAGTCATCAATTGAAAATTTAACACCCATTTCACGTACTTTTTCTATTCTTTGCATTATTAAATCAGAATTTTTTAGTAAAGCACTCTCTGTTATTTCTAACTCTAAATGTTTTCCTTCAAGATTATGTTGTTTTAAAACACCGCTGATTAAATTAACAAAATTATCATCATTTATCTGTTTTGTTGAGATATTTACAGCAACACTTAGATTATGACCCTTGTCATTTAAACGTTTAGTCTGTGCGCATGCTTCATGTAGTACCCAAGAACCTATTGAAATTATTATATCTGATTGCTTTGCTATTGGTATAAATCCAGAAGGTGCCATAAGTCCATGGTTTGGACGTCTCCAGCGAACTAATGCTTCCATGCAAGTTACTTTCATCGTATCTAAATTAGTTTTGCTTTGGTAGTGAAGCTCTAGCTCATTACGATCTTGTGCAAATGTTAGTTCATGCTCTAGTTGCAATCGCTCAATAGCTTTTTGGTTCATATTATTGTTGTAAAACTCAAAGCTATTTTTACCACTATTTTTTACATGATACATCGCTTTATCTGCATACTCTAAAAGCGTATCGTAATGTTCACTATCATCTGGATATATACTAATACCCAAACTGACAGCACTAAAAAATTTATTTCTTTCTATATCAAAAGGTTTTCTTACTTGTTCAATCACACGCTCTGCTGCGTGCGCTGCATCCTCAATACCATTGACCTCTTCAATCAAGAGTATAAATTCATCTCCACCTATTCTGCTTAAGGTATCCTCTTCTCGTATTACACTTTTTATACGTGAAGTTACCTCTTGTAAAAACTTATCTCCAACTTTATGGCCATATGTATCGTTTATAACTTTAAAATTATCCATATCCATAAAAATAATTGCAACTTTTTCTTTATGACGTTTTGCACGTGATATAGAATCATGCAGATTATTTTCAAAAAGCCTTCTATTAGGTAAAGAGGTTAATGCATCATAAAAAGCTAGAGAGTGAATCTCTTTTTCCTGATTTTTTTGTTTTGTAATATCTCTAGCGATTACTACGTAATTTGTAACATTTCCATACTCATTGATAATTTTAGATATTGTTACAAATGAGGTATATTGTTCTAAATTTTTACGTTTAACTCTAATCTCACCTTGAAAATGACCTGTTTTTACTACACTATAGAATAGGTTACGATAAAACTCTTTTTCATGTAAATCTGATGAAAGGATAGATGCATTTTGATTTATTAGTTCAGCTGACGTATATCCTGTCATTTTTAAAAAGCTATTATTCAGATAAAGAATTTTTGATTTATTATCTGTTATTAAAATTGAATCAGCAGTGTTTTCTACAACATTTTGAGCTAAGTTTGGGTATTTTTTTAATATATCTTTCATTAGTCTTATCTACCATGCATCATTAAAATCTTTTTTCTCTATATAAATTGACTTAGTAAGTGCTATTAAACCAGTTTTACTCATGACTTTTATAACTTTTTTTGGCCATGTTTTTCTATAGTTAAATGAATTTTTTCTACCACCAATTGTTTTGATAAATTCAATACTTGCCTGCTCATTTAAAAGAGTGTTTTTACCGCTTTTTTTAACAATAGAGTTCATTTTTTGCCTAGCTTCACGAAATGGAGCAAACCTGCTTTTTTCATTTATCCACTTTTTTGCAAATTCTTCTATACACTTAAAGTTAGCTTCTTTTTTCTTATTAGGATGAAGCAAAAAGTAGTCCAAATTGTCAGTACTTCCTGCATATATATTTGGTCTGTAATCTTTTTTTAAGCTTGGTGCCCTTTTTTTCCACTTAGATGAGGCACTATGTTTTTTTATATCTGATTTTAAAATTAGAACTTCACCATTGTATGATGGAAGTGTTACAGGAGGTAACATAATATCCTCTTTATTTGCCCCAAGACTTAAAATATTTCCAGTAATTTTTGATATATAACCACGACCATAACCAGATTCTACCCCTGCAATAGCTAAAACAGCAGCAGGTGGAATATTGTACTGCAAGCATATCTGTACGGTTTTTTCTAATAATGGTTCATAAAAGCTCTTCACATGATTATATTTTCTGAATGAAAATTCAGAAGCAAAAATGGCTGATGAACTTAATAGTATAATAAATATATATTTTATTATAATTTTCATATTATTTCTTTATAATTTCAAGATGAATAGAATTATAGCAAAGATTTTTATTTTATTATCATTATTTTTTACAGGTTGTGCTCAAAAAGAGCTTAGAACCCCTATAACATGGGCTGAAATAATTGATACTGGAATGATGAATGAAAATAGTTTAAGGCACTCACTAAAAGCATTTAGGAAAAGTTGTATATCACTTTCTACAAAAGATGAATTTTCGAAGTTATGTAAAATTGCTAAAACTGAAACAAATCCTTTGAAATTTTTTACAAAATATTTTGAACCAAAACTGCTTACTAGTCCAGACAAAAGCGAATATGAAACATTAATGACTGGTTATTTTGAGCCTTTACTTCATGGTAGTTTAGAAAAAAGTGACAACTACAAGTATCCATTATATGGAGTACCATTAAATAAAGTTGATAAAACAAAAACACGTAAAGAGATAGAAGATGCTCACTCCTTAGAAAATGTTATTTGCTGGATTGATGATGAACTTGATTTATATTTTCTACAAGTGCAAGGTTCAGGCAGAGTACTGTTAGATAGTGGTAAGACAATATTTGTTGGGTATAAAGCACAAAATGGACATCCTTACACCTCTATTGGAAAAATTCTTACATCAAGTGGTGAGGTTGATGAAGATAAAATATCTCTTGGAGCTATAAGAGAGTGGGTATCTAAAAATCCAGATAGAAAAGATTGGCTTCTACATCAAAATAGAAGTTATGTATTCTTTGCAAAAGAGACTCACTCAGCTAGTGGCTCTTTAGGCGTTGAGCTTACTCCTGAGTTCTCAATAGCAGTTGATTCTAGATTTATTCCTATGGGGTATCCAGTATTGTTATCTACTACGCATCCTCTTAATAATAAACCATTTTCTCGTTTAGCAATGGCTCAAGATAGAGGTGGCGCTATTAAAGGGCCAGTTAGAGCTGACCTATTTTGGGGATATGGAAAATATGCTAAAGAGTGTGCTGGAAATATGAAAAACGATGTTAGGCTGTGGCTTTTGGAGCCTATTAGCTTGCCATCCCCTTAATCATAAAGAATATTAAAGCTGAAAGAACAGCAGAGGCAGGAAGTGTAATTACCCATGCAGCTACAATTTTTTTAAGTGCTTCACGTTTTACAAGTTTTACTTTCTCTGTAGACTTTATTGCTTTTATATCTTCTCTAATAATATTCTCTTCTATCTCTATTAATTTAAAAAGTTCGACAATTCTCTCATAATCTTGTTTATTTTTTTCTAGTTTTTCTTCAATTGTTGACTTTTCATTTATATATGCGGATAGTGTCTTTTTATCGACTTTATAAGCCTCTTTTTCTTGACGAATTTCTTTTTCTTCTTTTGAATGATATAGATACTCTCTTAAAAATCCAACTCCAAAAACTCCACCAATAGCAATATGAGTTGAACTAACTGGAAGACCTAGTTGGCTTGCAAAAATTACAGTAATAGAAGCAGCCATTGCTATACTAAATGCTCTAACTTGATCTAGTTCAGTTATCTCTGAACCTACTGTTTTAATTAACTTTGGACCATAAAGTGCAAGACCAAGTGATATACCAACTGCTCCGATAAGCATTACCCATAATGGTATAGTAGCGCTTTTGCTAATACCACCGCTCATTACAGCATCAACAACAGCAGCAAGTGGTCCAATAGCATTAGCAACATCATTTGCTCCATGTGCAAAACTTAGAAGTGCAGCAGCAAATATAAGTGGTATTGTAAAGAGACTATTTACCCCAGTACGACTATTTTCAAGTCTTAACGAAGCTTTTGCAATAATTGGTTTAACAATTATATATATTAATAAAGAGGCTATAAGTGCAATACCTGCGATAGAAATAAAATCAAGTTGAACTACTCTTTTAAGACCTTTTAGCATTAGGTATGTGATAAATGCCCATGACATAATGGCAATATAAATAGGTACCATTTTTTTGGCTGCTTTTGTCTTAAACTCTTGATAAATCATACTTTTTTTAATTGTTAGTAAAAATACGGCAGCGATTATTCCTCCTAGTACAGGTGAGATCACCCAGCTTGCTGCAATTTTACCAACAGTTCCCCATGATACAATTGATGTACCAGCTGCTGCAATTCCTCCTCCCATAACACCACCAACAATTGAGTGTGTCGTGGAAACAGGAGCACCAATATATGTTGCTGTATTTAACCAAAGTGCTGCAGCAAGCAAAGAAGCTGTCATTGCCCAAACAAATTGATTTACATCAGTGAACATTGCAGGGTCAATTATGCCTTTTTTAATGGTATTAACGACCTCACCACCAGCAATTAGAGCTCCACTAGCTTCAAATATTGAAGCTATAATTATTGCACCAAACATTGTAAGAGCTTTTGCCCCAACTGCAGGACCTACATTATTTGCAACATCATTTGCACCAATATTCATAGACATGTATGCTCCAAATAGAGCAGCAATAGCAATAAAGATATTATTTGGTATATTTTCAAATGCGTTCATACTGTATGTTAAAACAATTATTAGAAAAACTATAGATAGTCCAACGCGAAAAAAGTCTCTATTATAATTTTTTTCAGTTTCCTTTAGAACATTTATCATTAAATTAGCAACCTTTTTATGGGGAATCAATACTTATTTTCCTATAGGTATTGTACAATATTTATATTACGATAAAATTACGAAAAAACTAGGTAATCGATGAAAGATAAACTATTTAATAGTCCCATAAAGGCGCAATTTGATTTTAATGAACAGGTAGCTTCTGTCTTTGATGATATGCTTGAACGTTCAGTACCTTTTTATAAGCAAGCATTAGAGTTAAGTGTATATTTTGTTATTAAAAATACCAAAAAAAATGATGTCGTATATGACTTGGGATGCTCCACAGGATCTTTTTTACTTGAACTTGAAAGAAGTAGTGAACATAGCTTAGAGTTAATAGGTTTAGATAACGCAACTGCAATGATAGAACAAGCTACTAAAAAAATTAATGCGTTTAACTCTAGTATTAGAGTTGAAGTAGCAGATATGTTACAGTATGACTTTAAAAAAACAAATGCATTTGTGAGTAGTTATACTCTGCAATTTATTAGACCACCTGTTAGAATAGAGCTTGTAAAAAATATTTATGACTCTTTAGAAGAAGGTGGTATTTTTATATTTAGCGAAAAAATTATAAGTACAGATAACAAATTAAATAAAGAGATGATAGATAAATATTATGCTTTTAAAAAAGAGCAGGGTTATAGCGAATATGAGATAGCTCAAAAGCGTGAAGCATTAGAAAATGTCTTAGTACCATACACAGAGCAAGAGAATATTGATATGGTTTTAAAAAGTGGGTTTTCTCATGTTCAAACAATTTTCAAATGGTTGAATTTCGCTACATTTATTGCAGTTAAATAAGTCTAATTATTTATTTAACTCTTTTAGATGTTGTTTACTTCTAATGAGTAAACATATTGCTGTTTTTAAATCTTTTTTTATCGAATTTTTTTTCTTTTTTTCGTAAACAACTTTTAGAGTTTTGATTTTTTTTTCAAGGTCTTCAATCAATTTTTTAAGAGCTTTTTTCTTTTTAATATCTTTATCATATTTTTTGTCATAAAAAGTCTTAAAACTGTTTTCTAAAAAGTCACTAATTTTTTCCATAATCTCTACCTTTTTCTTTTAAGATGTTTTTGAGCTTTACTTAAAAGGTCATTTGCAACTTCTATCTCTTTTGCGGTTGATTTATCTTTATTATGTTTATACTTTTTTTTAAGTCTTTTTACTTTTTTTGTAAGACTATTAATCAATCTCTCTAATGCTTTAGTCTCTTTCATATCTTTTCTGTATTTTTCATCAAATACACATTTAAAACTTTTTTTTAGAAACTCCCCAATTTTTGACATAATTAATTCTCCAAATCTTCAGATAGTAGTTCATCGTACATGATAGATAGTGTTTCATTCTCTTTAATATACAAAATCTCTATAAAACCAATAATATTAATCCCAATGTTATGAAGATATCCACTATCATTCATTAGAGAACTTGCCATTGATACGCTTATTTTATTACTTCTAATTAATTCATCTACTGTTTTATTTATCTGCTCATCAAAGTCTTCAATGTTTTTGCGTATAAGAACAAACTTAAAGAGTAAATCTTCTTCATTTGGATTCTTTCTCATCTGTTCAACTTTACGTAATAGCTTACCTAAAAGTTCACGAAGTAGATTGTACTCCTCTTTAATTACATTATTGCTGTGTGATGAGTATTTATGAATGTTATGTTCAAGCTCTTTCATCCCCTTTACAGCATTTACAACATCTCTAGCTGCGGTTTGTAGCTCATAAGTTCGTTTAATCTCTTCAGGTGTCATATTAACTTGTGCTTTTGTAGAAAATTCAACTATTGCATCGTACAAGCTTTTAACTTTAGTCTTATATAGTTCATCAATATTTAGTGTCATATTATCAGTTGATAATTTTACAATCTCACCCATTGGTTTATATGATCTAATATCTTTACGATTTAAGTTAAGAGCGTGAGCTAAAACTTCGAAGCTGTGTTCATAAAGGTTGTCGCACTCTTTTTTTAGAGCTGCAATTGCCGCAATTGGGAACTCTTGTACATCATCTCCTAAGTATTTTGGTTTAGAATATGAGACAGTCTCTACCGGTTCTTTTAGTAGTTTAGTTAAAAGATTAACTAATATTGGAATCATAGGAGTCATTATGAGAACACCTATGAGGTTAAAATAGGTATGAAATAGTGCTAGTTTAAGAGTCCAATCACTTTGAGAGATTCCTATAAATTCACTTGTTAAATCAACAATATTCATTAGTTGATGTATAAAACCAATTGCAATTAAAGCAGTCACAAGGTTAAAAATAAGGTGTGCCCCAGCAAGACGTTTACCCTGTATGTTTGAGCTCATTGAACCGATTATTGCTGTAATTGTTGTGCCAACATTAGCACCAATAGATAGGGCAAGAGCATTTTCATATGTAATTTGTCCAGCTGCAAGAGCGGTTAAAATAAGAACAAGTGTTGCATGACTAGATTGCATAACAACTGTAGCAAACATGCCAATGCCTGTAAATATAAATAGACCATGATAACCACTAACTGCTAGAGTTGATAGGTCTATTGTCTCTTTAAATGCTTCAAAACCATCTTTCATATAGTGGATTCCAAGAAATAAAAATCCAAGACCAGCTAAAATATAACCAAAACCTTTTAATGATTTTGTTTTTTGGAATACTAAAATAATTCCAAATACAACCATAGGCATAGCATATGCAGATATTTTTACCTTAAGTCCAAAGCCAGCAATTAGCCACGCACCAGTTGTTGTTCCAATATTTGCGCCAAAAACAATGCCAATACCTTCAGCAAGACCAATAAGTCCAGCACCTATGAAAGATATTGTAATGACAGAGACAAGTGAACTAGATTGCATAATAGAGGTGGCTACTATTCCAAATGAGAGGCTTTTATAGACTTTATTTGTTGATTTTTTTAAAATATTTTCAAGTGTTCCACCTAAAAATGCAGAAAAACCTTGCTCTAAAAAGAGCATCCCAAATAGAAATATTGAAACACCAGCTGCAATCTCTTTAAAATTTTGGCTATACCAAAAACCATATGCTAATGCTAGAAGAATAGTTGGTAAGAAAATTTTTTTAAGCATTATGAAATTACCTCTAATTATATTTTACAAGAAGTGTTAATTAAAACGAAAATTCAAATTTTCTTTCACCATGTGATGGTATTATGAACTCTTTTGCATCTTTTGCGGCATCTGTTATATCTTTATAATCTAATAGGTTTTCATCGCAAGATTTTCTATAAAATCCCTCAGAATCATAATACTCTTCACAATCTGAGTAGTAATTAGTTGAAATGCCGCGTTCATTTGTGTAAAGACAGCCTTGAAATATAAATAATATTGCTAAAATGTGTAAAATTATTTTCATAAAAGTAATTGTAGCGAAAATTATGTCGATTTAAAGAGATTAGACTTGTTGTCTTAAAGGTGGGAAATGGAATATGTATTAGTACAAAAACTTGAACTTCGTGGTAGCATTTTAGTTTCTGGTGAGCTTAGTGAAAATAGAGTTCTATTTTTAGACCATTTAAACAATTACATAATTTTTAATTCAATAGCTAATGAAGTAGAGGAGATACTGCCTTTAGCACAAAATAAACAACCTCTTCATAAATATGGCAAAAACTTTGCAATATCTTCACAAGAGATGGTCGCAATTAGTTTTAAAGATCATCATAATTTAATGCTGGCTTCATTTAAAGAGGGTTACTCAGAAGTAAGAAGTTGTACATGGCATACATCTGACATTGAAGTTTCATCTTTTTCAGATGATGGGAACTTTTTAGTTACTGGTGGTAGTGATGGAAAGTTGTTTGTATATGATATGAAAAATTTGGAGATGGTATTGTCTTTGCCTCATAATCCTGACTACATTGCAACAATTGCAATTTGTTCAGATAATGACCTGATAGTATATACGACTTTTCAAAAAAAGGTAGTGTTTTTTAGCTTCAGACATAACAAAGTTATTGCAAGACTTAAACTAGCAGATATTGTGCAAGTATCACATATTTTTGATAATAATACAAAAGTATATTTTGCATTAAGAAGTGGTAGAAGCATAGTCTATGATGTGATTGAAGCAAAAGTGATACATGATGATGCACTATTTTCAGATTGGCCAACAGCAATCTATTATATGAAAGATAGAGAGTATGTTTTAGTTGGTAGTAAAACTGATATTCTTTATATTGTAGATGTTAAATATAACAGAGTACTTTTAAAAGTTCAAATGGGTGATATTGGCATAAGTAATATCAATATAGTAGAAGGTAAGTTGTATGTTGGTTTTATTGATGGTAGTGTTCAAATAATAGATATAGATGCACATGCTGTAATATTTGAGAATGAATTAAAATTGAAGAATGTGCATAAAGCAAAAGAGCTTCTTGACATCAATAACTTTTTATATTTAAATAGTTCTATTACTATTTTTGATGAGTTATGGCCTGAAACATTAAAAAAAGCTTCATCTTTACTATTGAAAGAGAAGCTTGAAGATGCACTTCATTTGGTAGAACCATTTCTATTTGATCAAAAAAAGAGTGATGAGTTTACACCTTTACTAGAGAAGAATGAGTTGATTATAAAGTTTTTGCATCTTTTGCAAAATAAAAAATATGAAGATGCTTTCATTATGGCAGAGAACTCTAGTGTTATTAAAAAGACACATCTTTATGCAAAGTTAGAAAATATGTGGGAGAAAATTTTTAATGAAGCCAAAGAGCTATTAAGTCATGATGCACTTGTAAATAAGAGTAAAGCAATCTCTTTAATGGAGCCATTTAAGAGGGCTGATGAGAAAAATGAGCAGTTTAAAGTTTTGCTTAATAATATTAATGTCTTTATAGCTGCTGATAAGGCTGTTAAGCAAAAAGACTTTAGGAGATACTTTACTCTCTGTAATGAACACTCTTTTTTAAAAAATGTTTCCATGTATAAAAGAGTTTGTGCATTGGGAGAGAGATTATATCAGCAGATGATTGATTTTAAAAATGATTCTAAGTTCGAAGAGGCTCTTGAAGTTTTTAAAGGGGCACAAAATTTTGCTAATATTCCAGCTCATGAATTTAAAATTTCAATTATCTCAGAGTTAGAGTTTATTAAAGCTGTTGGGGAAAATAATATATCTAGGGCATACTCGTTAGTAGATAAAAGAGCAGAGTTAAAAACTACACAATCATATTTTAAATTAGAGCATGACTTTGAAGATGTCTTAAAAAGAGCAGGTAGTTTAGCAAGAGAGGGTGATATTTTAGCTTTAATAGAGCTATTGAGTAATTACAACTCAATAGCTCAAACAAAAGCAAAAGTTGCCTCAATAATTAAACATGCATATGTTTTAGAGTTTAGTAATGCTATAAAAAAAGGTATAAATGTTAATTGGGATAGTACAATTCATATTTATGTCAAAATGTTTGGAAGAGACAATGAGATAGAGAAAATTGCAACAGATGTATCTTCTTTAGATATATTAGAAAAATATAAAGATGATTATAACTCTTTAGGTTATGAAGAAAGTGCGTGGATAAAAACATTATTAACACTGGGATAAAATGCAACAGGTATTAGAAAATTTTAAAAAAATATGTAAGATTGAACATTGTAGTTCTAAAGCTGATAAACTTCAAAATCATATTGTAGAGATAGCTAAAAAGAGTGGCTTTAATGCAGAAGTTGATGAAGCGAAAAATATAGTCTGCTATAAAAATAGACGTGAACTTGCACTTCAATGTCACTATGACATGGTCTGTATAGGTGAAGCTCCAAAACTTACTTTAATAGAAGAGGGAAATATTTTACGTGCTAAAGACTCCTCTTTGGGTGCAGATAATGGAATTGGTGTTGCAATGATGTTAGCGTTAATGCAAGAGGGTAAAGAGTTAGAGTATCTCTTTAGTGCAGATGAGGAGATAGGATTAATTGGTGCTAAAGCACTAGATATAAAACTTCATGCAAAGAAGATGATAAATATAGATAGTGAAACTGAAGGTGATGTCTACATCGGTTGTGCTGGTGGTGTTGATATTCTTTCTCTCATTGATATAGAGTTTATTGAGTTAAAGAATGAAGAGATGAACTTTTTTGAAGTTATAATTGAGGGTCTACCTGGTGGACACTCTGGTATAGATATAGATAAAAATACTCCAAATTCAATTAAGTTGCTTGCAAAATGGTTACATTTAAATCGTGCAAAAATAGTTAGTATTGAAGGTGGTGAGAGACGAAATTCAATACCAAGAGCGGCAAAAGCTATAGTTGCATTAGAAAAAGATTTTGAAATAAAAGATGTAGAGCATGTAAACTATTTTAAAACAGAAGAAAAAAATATATACATAAAACAGAGTTTTGAGATAACTAAAATGCTACATAACTTTAATCATGGTGTACGAGAATTTGATGAGAAAATTGGAGTTGTAAAAACTAGTATTAATTTGGCACAAATTTTTACTAATGAAAAAAGTGTTGATGTAACATTTACAGCCCGCTCAATGGATAATGAAGATATTCACTCTTTAGCAAAAGATACTATTAGCTATTTAACTAAAAATAGTTTTAAATCAAAAGATGAGGGTTATTACTCTGCATGGAAACCAGAAATCAATGAGTTTACAGAATCTATTTTAGAAACTATGAAAAAAAGATTTAAGAGTGCTGAATTAAAAGCTTTACATGCTGGGTTAGAACCAGCAGTTTTTAAAGAAAAATATCCAAAAATGCAAGTAGCCTCAATTGGTCCAAATATTTTTTATCCACATTCTGATCGTGAATATGTGGAACTTGATTCTGTTGAGCGAGTCTATGGTGCTTTAAAAGAGATAGTACAAATATATTAGCTTTTGATGTTATAATCGCAATTCAATTCAAAGGCTTCATATGTCATTAAACACTACATCCGTAAAGCGTCAAAATCACCGCGTTCACCCTTGTTCATTAAAACAAAAGAGGCCACTTTTAAAATCGTTGCTAGAAAAGTACAAAGAATCAACTATCTTTATTGTCAGAACTGATGATTCAGAGGAGCTTGATGATATTGCTAATGAAAATGTTACTGTCATTAGTGATAAAGAGATAGCAGACTCTTCTGAGCTGCAATGTGATGTACTTATAAGTTATAATCTTCCAGAAAATGCTGAAGATTATATGGTGCGTCTATCATGCCCAAAGCAAGAAGCACTTATTTTACTAGACACAGATGAGCAAAAACAACTTCATGCTATTGAAAGAGTTATTGGACGATCTTTAATACAAGAGATTGTTAGTGGGTTTGAACCTGCAAAAACATTATCTGAACAAAAGAGAGATTTAAAAAGCAAGAGGTACAATGATACTAAGAGTAAAAGTTCAAAACCATATCGAGATAATGAATATAAAAAACCTTATAGCAAGCCAGTTAATAGTTCTACATCTACGCAAAAGCGTAAACCAAGAACCATTAATGTTAAATCATTAAAACCTAGTCCCTAAATGCTAAATGTTATCAGCAAAAGTTTTATAGTGGATAACTTTTAGCTGTTCAATATCTATTTCAACATCGTTACATCTTAAAATGTTCCCACCAACATTACCAATTTTTTCACAATAAATAGAAGATGCTAATTTCTCAAAATCACTCTCACATCCCTCTTTTACTTCAATGATAGCGCGTGAAAAGCTCTCAGAAAAAATATCTTTTTCATCATCTAGTAAAACTTTTACTTTTGCGCCAAGTGAGCTTACTGCTGACATTTTGGAAAGTGTTATAGCTATTCCACCAGCACTTACATCTTTTGCAGATGCTAGTAGATTCATCTCGTTTGCTTTGATTACTAAGTCCCAAAGAATCATCTCTTGTTTGTAGTCTATCTCATTTAAAGTTCCACCAACAGTATCAAATAGCTCTTTCATGTATAGACTGCCACCAAAATCTGAACCTGTTTTTCCTACGATGTATAGTGCATTGTTTTCTCTTTGAAAAGATGATTTTAGGACACTGTTAGCATCTTCATTTACTCCTACAGTAGCAATTGCAGGAGTTGGGAAAATACTTTTTCCATTTGTCTCATTGTAAAGAGATACATTCCCACTTACAACAGGTGTATTCATAGCCTTACATGCTTCTTTAATTCCCTCAGCTGACTGGGCAAACTGCCACATAACTTCTGGATTTTCTGGGTTTCCAAAGTTTAAACAATCTGTTATAGCTAACGGTCTAGCCCCACTCATTGCAACATTTCTACCACTTTCAACAACCGCAGCTGCTGCACCACCTCGAGGGTCAATGTAGCAGTATCTAACATTACAATCTGCGCTCATTGATAGTGCTTTGCCGTTCTCTTTGATTCTTACAACAGAAGCGTCAAGCTCTCCACCTTTTTTGATTGTATTGGTTTGTACCATTGAATCATACTGTTCATATATCCATGCTTTGTCTACAACTTCTAGCGAGCTTATTAATTTTTCAAAAGCTTTTTGATTTTCAATATTTTCAAATCTATCAATTGTGATTTTTTGACTCTCTTCTAGATATTCAGGCTTCATTGTAGGACGGTCTAAAATTGGTGCCTCTTCAGAAACTGGATTAATTGGCATATCTGCAACTTTGTCACCATACCAAAATAGCTCCATATTTCCAGTATCAGTTACACTTCCAACAACAGCGGCGTCAAGATCCCATTTATCAAAAATATCTAGAACCTCTTGCTCGCGACCTTTTGTAACACAAAGAAGCATACGCTCTTGAGATTCACTTAGCATTAGCTCATATGGAGTCATTCCCTCCTCACGCATTGGAATTTTGTCTAGCTCCATAATCATTCCAGTACCACTTCGCCCCGCCATTTCAAAACTACTTGATGTAAGTCCCGCTGCACCCATATCTTGAATACCAACAACAATACCATCAGTTTTAAAAAGCTCTAAACAAGCTTCAAGAAGAAGTTTTTCAGTAAATGGATCACCAACTTGAACAGTTGGACGCAAAGATTTTGATTCTTCAGTGAAACTATCAGAACTCATAACAGCACCACCAAGACCATCACGTCCTGTTTTAGACCCAACATACATTACAGAGTTTCCAATACCTTCACTTTTACCATAAAAGATTTCATCACTTTTAGCAAGTCCGACCGTAAAAGCATTTACTAAAATATTTCCATCATAACAGCTATCAAATGTAGTCTCTCCACCAATAGTTGGAACTCCCATACAGTTTCCATATCCACCAATTCCAGCTACAACACCACGAACTAAATATTTTTGATGAGCACCAACCTCATTTTGTTGTTTTACATCACCAAAACGAAGAGCATTTAGGTTCGCAACAGGACGAGCACCCATTGTAAAGATGTCACGCATGATTCCACCAACACCAGTAGCAGCACCTTGGTATGGCTCAATGAAAGATGGGTGGTTATGACTCTCCATTTTAAATACAGCAGCCATTCCATCACCTACATCAATAACACCAGCATTTTCACCTGGCCCTTGAATAACCCAAGGAGCTTTAGTAGGGAAACCATTTAGATATTTTTTAGAAGATTTATAACTACAATGCTCACTCCACATTGCACTAAAAATACCAATTTCAACAAAGTTTGGCGCACGGCCTAGAATCTTTAAAATGTTTTCGTAATCGAATTTACTTAATTTGTGCGATGCTAGTACTTCATCTAAGTCGCGGTTTTCCATAGTTGTCAGCCTTCTAAAAAAATTGAGCTATTTTACTTAATAGGAGCTAAATAGCTTATAAAAAGCCTAAAAATTGCTACTATTATAAAATATTATATCCGTTTAACAATATTGGTGTATTATTGCGTTAATTTAATATGGAGTAGTTTTATGGAAGCGGCATTTATACTTTTTATGGAATGGATATTTATTATCTTGGTTGTAGTTCTTGTAAATCAATATATTTATGATAGATATGTTCAACGTCATTCAGCACTTCTTGTTAATTACCCTGTAATTGCTCGTATGCGCTATTTTCTTGAAGCAATTAGAGAACCATTTCGTCAATACTTTGGTGCTGAACTATTTTATGAATCAAGAGATAAAATTGAATGGGTTTATAAAGCAGCAAAAAATAAGAGTACATTTCTTTCATTCTCTATCACTCAACCTTTTGATGAGAATCGTTTTATTATTAAACATTCAAATACAGTTTTGAATAATGAAGAGGTTGATGAAGATATGTCTGTAACATTTGGAGCTAAACATAAAAATCCATTTGTTAGTAAATCTGTTGTCAAGCGTTCGGGCATGAGTGATGGTGCACTTAGCCCTGAATCTACTCGTGCATTTGCAATGGGTGCTCAACATGGTAATTTCCCAATTAATACAGGAGAGGGTGGTCTTACATCTAACTACTTCTTTTCACATAGAATAGATGAAAAGTATGAACATTGTTATGACATAATTGATGGCGGAGATTTTGAAAAAAAAGTATATAGAGTTATAAAAAAAATATTTAATGGTGCAATCGCTGCTAGATATTATCGTAAAACGGTACTTAAGGGGAAAGTTAAAGATACATATATTTTGGATTTAAAAAAGCTTTATTTCTTTCGTGTTAATTGGAATGCACCACTTGATACGTTTCCACAAAGTATACCAAGCGATATGCCAGATATTGTTTTACAAATTGGTTCTGGACTTTATGGTGTAAGAGATGAAAATCACAACTTTGATTCTGAACGCTATAAAAAGGTAATGCGATTTTGTCGTATGACTGAGATTAAAATAGCACAAGGTGCAAAGCAGACTGGCGGGAAAATAATCGGTTCAAAAGTTACCGAAGATATCGCTTATTACAGAGGTGTTGAAGCTGGTAAAGATTTAATAAGTCCAAATCGCTTTCCATATGCATCTACGCGTGATGAACTTTTTGATTTTATCGGTAAGCTTCAAAAGTTGAGTGATAAACCAGTTGGGATGAAAATTGTAATTTCAGATGCTAATGATGTGGAAAATTTAGCGATGTTGATTAAAGATAGAAAAGATAATAATTTAGCAATTCCAGATTTTATTACCGTTGATGGTGGTGATGGTGGAAGTGCTACCGCACCGCTTGAATTAATGGAATCAGTAGGCTTAAATGCAATTAATGCTCTATATATACTAGATACTATGCTTTCAAAATATAAAGTTAGAGATGATATGAAGTTAATTGCAAGTAGTAAGTTCCTAACGCCAGATGATGTTGCTATTGGTCTTTGTATGGGGGCTGATATGATTGCGATTGGACGTGGATTTATGATGAGTGGAGGTTGTATCCGTGCTAGGCATTGTTCTGGTGTTAATGGAAAATGTCCTGTTGGAATGGCAACGCAAGATAGGAAAAAAAGACTCTCTTACATGGTTTTTAAAAAAGCAGAACACATTAAGTTTTATCATGAAAACTTAATTAAGGGTATAAAGACTGTAATGGCTGTTATGGGTGTTTCAAATGTTTCAGATTTGAGTAAAAAGAATCTAGCGTTCAAAAGTAAAAGTGGTGAGATACTTTTTGATATAGATAAACACTTTCATAAAAAGTTACATGTTTAAAGATTATCCAATGATAACACTATTGCGACCAGCATCTTTGGCCATGTAAAGTGCTGCATCTGCTTGTTGAACTAATGAATATGGTTCTGTATCTTCAGATGGGATACCAGTACTAACACCGGCACTTATTGTGACATATTCTGAACACTCTGATAACTCATTGGGAATCTTAAGTGCTTCGATACTTTTTCTAATATTTTCTATAAATTCTTCAATATTATTTGTATCAAGCAAGACAACTACAAACTCTTCTCCTCCATATCTGGCAATTAAATCAGTTGGTCTTCTTAGATGGTGTTTTATCTCTAGAGTTATTTTTTGTAGACATTTGTCCCCCTCAGTGTGTCCATAAGTATCATTAAACTTTTTAAAATAATCAACATCTATCATTATCACTGAAACAGATTCATGTTTGCGTTTTGCCCATGCAAACTTCTCTTTAACAAAGGAGTCAAAGTATCGACGATTTGCTATATTTGTTAAAGCATCAGTATTTGACTGTTCTGTTAGAAGTCTATTTTGATCTTCAATTGTTTTAATAAAACTAAGACGTCTATTTGCAAAGAAATTTTGATAAAAGATAACCACTATTAATGTTATTGAAGAGGTAATGATTAATATGATTTTCAATGTATTAAATTTTTTTAATTCATCTGCAATTAATTGTTGAATACTAGTCTCTACATCATCAGCAACTTTTATAAAATTTTTAAAAAGCGTATTGTATTCTTCATATAAAGAGTTCCCATCTTTAGTTATACAGTTTCTGTTAAATCTTTCAATACTCATCTGCTTGAACTTAGTTAATGCAGTCAGTACAATTTCTATTTTTTCACGCATGACTTTGTCACTTAATGGTAAAAATGTACCCTCAGAATTTATTCCACCATTTAACATTGCATTTGCATACCACTTCGATTGTTCTAAATGGTATAGTGCTTTTTCAATGTTTCTATCTCTCTCAATGTGAAGCATCTCTTCAAGATACATATGTGAAATTGTAGCTTCAAGTTTAATTTCCATTGTTGCATCTACAAGAGGGACATATTTTTTAACTAATTCATCACCTCTATAAAAACTAAAATAGAGAGTATAAATGTATAGAGTACCAAGTAAAAAGATTATGATAGTTGCGTATATATTATTTTTCACATTTTTCCTTATATTATCGCTAATTCTACTCTCTAATTACTGAAGTTTTAACTAAAAATATAAAATTTAGGTTAATAAAACGATTAAATACTAAGGACAGATATCTGGTTTTATTGCTGCTAAAGAAAATGGTTTTTACAAAGATGAATGAATTGATGTTGAGATATTAGAATACACACCTAGTACAGATACTATTTTTGATTTAGAAAATGCAAAGACAACTTTTGCACTTAGTGACTCTTCGATTATTTTAGAAGTTGCTAAAGGCAAGAGATTAGTCGCTTTAATGGCAATATACCAAAATTCTGCATACGTGTTAATGAGTTTAAAATCATCTAATATAACAACTCTACCGGATATAAATAATAAAATAATAGCACTTAATAATGATATGAATTGTAGAGCAGTAGATTCAATTTTGAAGATGAATAATGTAAATATTCATAAAGTGGCTATAACAAATGAGCTTTTGCAACTTCAAAATGGAGTTGCTTTTTTAGGCATTTGCTAACCTTTTATGTTACCTTTTAAGGCACTTTATAATGTAGCAATAGAAATGTAACTTAAAGTTGTAGATTTAGCTGAATTGCTTAGATTATATCAGACTATGAATGATTGATAAGAGGCTAAATTTAGGGATTCTATAGGCTTATTTAGATTGGGTTAGATTAGTGAGTGGCGGACAGTGAGGGATTCGAACCCTCGGTAACTTTCGCTACGGCCGCGTTCCAGGCGACTGGATTAAACCAACTCTCCCAACTGTCCATTTTTACAATATAAGTAGGCGAAATTGTATCTAAAATTTCGGTATTTTTTCAATCTCTATATAACTCTTATATTTAGAAGAGTCAACTCACTAAACTTGACATCATGTGACTAAAGTTATATAATGTCAATACTATTAAGTAATACCAATAAAAAAGGCTTTAAAATGAATATACTAGAAAAACTAACTCACCAAATGCAAGCAGCACTTGAATCTGCTCTTTCTTTGGCACTTCATAAGAAAAATTCAGAGATTGACACTTTACACTTAATCTGGGCGTTACTTGTTGAGAGTTCATCTGTGTTAAATCAAGCGCTTAATAAAATGGGTATAGATAAGAGCGCTTTAGAGTTAGAGGTTAAAAGTCTTGTTGATAAACTCTCTCATAGCTCTTCGGTTACAAAAGAGAATATTCGTTTTACAAGAGAGCTTCAAAACTCATTTGGTCGTGCTGAGGGTCAGATGACTCAAAGTGGTGATGCGTACTTAGCGGTAGATGCTTGGTTACTTGCAAATTTAGGTGAAGCACCACTTAAGGAGATATTTTCAAAATTTTTAGATGTTAGTGAATTAAAGAAAGGTTTTGAGTCTATTAGAGGTGGACGTAAGATTGAGAGTCAAACATCTGATGAAAATATGGAAGCTTTGGAAAAATATGGAATTGATTTAAATACAAAAGCTATTGATGGAGAGTTAGATCCTGTAATTGGGCGAGATGAAGAGATTACTCGTGTTATGCAGATTCTTATTCGTAAAACTAAAAATAATCCTATTCTCCTTGGTGAGCCTGGTGTTGGTAAAACTGCAATTGTTGAGGGTTTAGCTCAGATGATTGTAGATGAAAAAGTGCCACTTAGTCTTAAAAATAAAAGAGTTGTAACACTTGATATGAGCGCGCTGATAGCTGGTGCAAAATATAGAGGTGAATTTGAAGATCGTTTAAAAAGTGTAATAGATGAAGTAAAAAAGAATGGAAATATTATTCTTTTTATTGATGAGATTCATACAATTGTTGGAGCAGGGGCAAGTGAGGGTAGTATGGATGCTGCAAATATTTTAAAACCAGCTCTTGCACGCGGTGAACTCCACACAATAGGAGCTACAACACTAAAGGAATATAGAAAGTTTTTTGAAAAAGATACAGCTCTTCAAAGACGTTTTCAGCCTGTAAATATTGATGAGCCTAATGTTAATGAGTCACTTCAAATTCTACGTGGTATTAAAGGGAGACTTGAGAGCCACCATAATGTAACAATCACAGATAGCGCATTAGTAGCATCTGCAAAACTTAGTAAGCGTTACATTACAGATAGATTTTTACCAGATAAAGCGATAGACTTAATAGATGAAGCAGCAGCAGAGCTTAAGATGCAAATTGAGAGTGAGCCACTAGAACTTTCGCGTGTTAAGCGTCTAATTTCAAGTTTACAGGTTGAAAAAGAGGCTCTTAAAATGGAAGAGGACGATAAAAATAGTGATAGGCTAGTAGAAATTGATAAAGAGCTGGCAGATGAGGAGGAGAAAAGACGTACTCTTGAAGCTCAGTTTAACAATGAAAAGAGTGTTTTTGATGACATTGCCTCACTTAAAGTTGAACTAGAAGAGTTAAGAAGAAGTGCTGAGAGTGCAAAAAGAGATGCTGACTTTAATAAAGCAGCCGAAATTGAGTATGGTCAAATGCCCAAAAAGCAAGAAGAGATTGCACAGTTAGAGCAAAACTGGATAAGAATGCAAAAAAGTGGGACTCTTCTTAAGAATAGTGTTGATGAAGAGGCAATTGCAAAAATAGTTAGTCGTTGGACACAGATTCCTGTTACAAAAATGCTTCAAGGCGAGAAAGATAAAATACTTCATATTGAAGATGAGCTAAATAAAGATGTAATAGGACAAGAAAGGGCTACAAAAGCAGTAGCTCGTGCAATAAAACGTAATAAAGCAGGACTCTCAGAAGCTAGCCGTCCAATTGGTAGTTTTATGTTCTTAGGTCCAACTGGTGTTGGTAAAACTCAAAGTGCAAAAACATTAGCAAAATTTCTGTTTGATTCAAAAGATGCTCTTATTCGTATTGATATGAGTGAATATATGGAGAAACAGTCGGTTAGTCGTTTGGTTGGTGCACCTCCTGGTTATGTTGGTTATGATGAGGGTGGACAATTAACTGAAGCAGTACGTAGAAAACCATATAGCGTAATTTTATTTGATGAGATAGAAAAAGCCCATCCAGATGTTTTTAATGCACTATTGCAAGTTTTAGATGATGGACGCTTGACAGATAATAAAGGTGTGACGGTTGATTTTAAAAATACAATCATCATAATGACCTCTAACATTGCAAGTGATAAGATTATGCAGTTAGGTGATGTACCAGAGTTAGATAGTGTGATAATGGATGAGCTTAAACAGCGTTTTAAACCAGAATTTTTAAATCGCCTTGATGACATTGTAAGGTTCAATCCACTTGCTTTAAAAGAGATTGTAAAAATTATAGATATTTTCTTTGAAGAGATTCAGGAGAAAGTAAAAGAGCGTTCAATTACTTTAACTTTAAGTGATAGTGCAAAAGCATTTATTGCTGAAGCTGGATTTGACCCAGTATATGGGGCTAGACCACTAAAACGTGCTCTTTATGAGAGTGTAGAAGATGAGTTAGCTGAACTTATATTATCTGATAAAGTTGATGTTGGAAGTAATGTTCTGTTTGATGCGAATGAGGGTAAAATAGAAGTCAGCATTAGTTAAGCTACTTCTTGTTTTAGTTTTCTTTTAATAGTTGCGTATGCCCAGTTTATAAGTTTTGTACGTTCAAGTTCTTTGTCATGACCAGCGACATCTGGATGAAATTTAGAAAGCAGTCTATTTCTTGCTTTCTTAGTTTCACCGTAAGTTGCCCTACGGTGAATGTTTAAAATTTTGTAAGGATTTATAAAAAAGGCTTCTTCATGACCACGTCTCTCTCTTCCTATGTAGTCTTTTTTTCTGTAATCACCTCTACGCTCTTCATTCAAACCAGCTTTCTTAGAACGGATCTTACGGCTACTAAGCAACTTTTTAAACATCAAAAAACAAATCATATGCTTTACCAACTCTTTCTAAAATAAATTAATATTATAATTATATATAAATAATATTTATGACTAACTTAAAAATAAAATTTCATGTATAATTTCACAATGAAAAAATTTTTAATATTTATAATTTTTAATACCTTTATTTATTTATATGCATGTAGCGGTGATTGTCTTAGTTGTCATCCTAAACTTAAAGATAATATCTTGCAAGACACACGGCATAAACCGATGCTTGGTTGTATCTCATGTCATAAAGATAATAGTAGAATGAGTGAATGTGGAGAAGATTGTTTCTCTTGTCACGATATAAAAAAAATTGTATCAAGTGGAGTATCTGAACATAATGTTATAAGAGAGTGTAGAGATTGTCATATGAAAGTTGATGAGATCATAATATTGCCACCACAGCAAAGCTCAGTACCAACGCTAATAGATTTACTTAAAAATTAGTTTTATAAAAAAGGTTTGATTTATGAAAAAGAAGCCATGCGTGAATCTTTCAGCAAAAAATATTGTTTTTGAACAAGATGATTTGAGAAAGAAGGTAATACTTTTTGATCCAAATAAGATGACAGTTAATCTTTCAGTAAGAGAAGATGGAAAAAACAATATTATTGAGACACTACCATACGCACATCTTCCAAAAGCTATTAAGAAACTAGTAAAATAGAGGTTGAAAATGAATTTAGATGCTTATTTAGAACGTTTAAATCTTAACATATATTTAGATAATAATTTCAAAACACTACAAAGTCTGCATCGTGCTCATGCTTTTACAATTGCTTTTGAAAATTTTAATGTGCATTTAAAACGTGCAATTCCATTAGATGAAGAGAGTCTATTTCAGAAGTTAATTTTAGAAAAAAGAGGAGGGTATTGTTATGAACTCAATATTCTATTTTCTTTTTTACTCCAAGAGATAGGGTTTCATGTTACTCATTTAATTGGACGTCCATTATATGGATACAATAATGCCCTTCGCCCAAGAACTCACATGGTTTTAAAGGTAGAGACAGAGGGTAAAGAATATCTGTGTGATTTGGGTTTTGGCGGTAGGGGATTGATTGAGCCAATAGAGTTGATATTTGATAAAGAGAATATACAGTTTCATGATATTTTTAAACTTATTCCTCATTATGAGGGTTATGAACTTCAATCATACATTAGTGAAGGATGGGTCTCCTTATATTCATTTGACCTACATGAACAGCAACTAATAGATTATGAGTTAGCTAATTTTTATAATATGCACTCACCAGATTCTCGTTTCACACAGCAACTAATTTGTGCTAAGCCAACAAATAAAGGACGTATTTTGTTAGTTGATAAAAAATTTAAATATTACGAAGATGGAAAAAGTAAAATAGTAACTATTCAAACAGCTAAAGAGTATGATGAAATTTTACATAAATATTTTGGTTTTTCTGCACTATTAGCTGAGAAGCTTTTTGTAACTTAAATTTAGACTTAATGAAAAAAATGGGTGCGTAAATTCTTACTTTTTCTTATGGTTAGTTAGATATTCATCTATCATTTTCAACTTCAAGCTTTTTCTAAAACCTCTATGAATTTTCAGTAACATTTTCATTGGAGAAAACACTCCTCCATCAGGAACAATTTCAATATTTATAATGTTAAGTGCTGTAATGTATAAATTAACAATTGTAACAATACATGCATGGATCGCTGATTCATATGCTAAGATAGACCATTCAAGTGCAGCAATTTTATCAGGAGTTATTAAAACTGTTGTAGCCATTGGAGCATTTAATATTTTCTTACCCGCTTTACAAGAGATGGGCACAATCTCAGTTTATATTTTAGCAACACTCTCTATTATCACAATGACATTAGGAAACTTTTTAGCTTTACATCAAAAAAGAATTAGTTCAATTTTAGCATATTCATCAATTGCACATGCTGGTTATATGTTACTGACCTTTGCATCAAATGGATTGCTTTATCTTGCTGTGGCTCACATATTTATGCAAAGTGCAGTTTTTGTCATCTTGAATGATTTGAAAAGAAGTGATAATATAGAAACAATTTCTGATTTAAAAGGTCTAAGTAAAAGAAACCCTCTGTGCTCATTAATTTTTACGTTACAACTTTTTTCACTAGCTGGTATTCCACTGTTGGCTGGATTCATCTCTAAGACAGTTGCATTTTATTCAGCTGTTGATGCTGGACTTTGGATAGTGGTTCTAGTAGCACTTCTTAACTCTGCATTATCAGTAGGTTATTATGCTTGGATTATTAAACATATCTATTTTGATGAAAATCAAAAAGAAGAACCAGTTAAAGTAAGTAATAGTGCAAACCTTGCCAAAGTTATATTACTTGGTGGAACTCTATATTTCGGGATGTTCGCTGCTAATATTTTTGTCTTTTAACTACTTAAGGAGAGTTTTTTATCGCTCTCTTACTTCCATATTTTTTTCATCAATCATCTGATCCATTATCTCTACAACTTCCATACTTTTAAGCTCAATCTCTTTAAAGTTTTCTACTACTTCATCTCTATTCTCAACAACTCTATCAGTAGGAGTAATAAAACTTATATTTCTATCAACCAAAGTATGTATACGTTTATGTGGTGCATCAAGTAAAGCAAAAGATTTTGTATCTGAGTATTTATCTTTTGCATAACCGTTATACCACTTACCTAAACTACAGTTGTGAAAATCTGGAAAATCTGTACGTTGGCTACGACGATATACAGATGAGTAAGTATTTGATTTGTAGATAGTATGATCAATTTTTGCCAAAATTGCATAAACTCTACTCTCAATTGCTTTTGCATGTTTTGAGGTTTCATTTGAGGCACTTCCAAATTTTTCAAGTGTTTCATGAAACTCTGAAACTGTTTGTGCGGAGCTTTGTGCATTTTTGGTCATAACTGTAGTACCATCTAATAATTCTGTAGCGTCTTGCTGTAGAGATTGTATGGAGATAGATATTTCACTAGTAGCCTTTTGTGTCCTCTCTGCTAATTTTCTAACTTCATCTGCAACTACTGCAAATCCACGACCATGTTCACCAGCACGAGCAGCTTCAATAGCAGCATTAAGTGCCAATAGATTAGTTTGATCTGCAATATCTTTAATTAAATCTAGAATAGATGTAATCTCTGAAGTTTTTTGTGACAAATTATCTATTTTTCCTGAGGATTGTTCTATCGCTTCTACAATAGTTATAAGCTGGTTATTAATATGATCCATCTGCGAAACACTTGATGTTGCATTATTTTCAGTTGTACTGCTTGTCTCTACAATGGTTTCTATACTCAATAGTGTATTTGAAAGATCATTTTTTAAAAGGTTAAGCTCACCTACAACACCAGTACCTATTTGACTTATTGCTGCATTAACATCAGTACTAGCAATCTGTTCTGTATCTTTTTCCATATGAGATATTGCATTATTAATAGTATGAATACTATCTTTAAATTGGCCAGAATAATTACTATTTTCAATCTTTACATATGCCTCTTTTACACTAGCCTTTGAAATAGATACAGAAATATCAGATACAAAACTTTGAAGTTGTACCAATAATATATTTACATTTTCATTTAACTCTTTTAACTCTTTACCATCTTTAAAGTCATCTAACCTTTTTTCAAGGTTTCCATTTTTTGTATCTTCCATAGCAAGAGATAGTTTTTTTACAGAAGATTGTACCTTACGAATATTCATAAACATATACCATGCTAATGCAAAGTTTGAAATATTAACAATGCGTAAAATATCAAAACCATTACTAGAAAGTTCAAAAACCAAAACAACAGAAAAAATGATTAAAGAGATAATATTGGCATACTGTATTTTTGAAAGTGACGAGAGTTGTGACATCTTATAACCTTAAATATAATCTTAAACTTATGTATTATACATAAAAATTATTACGAGTTAATTTCTAATATAGTAGAATGTATAGAATAACTTATGTTAAACATAAGTTAAAATAAAATAATAATAAGATTTCTTACTACTTAAAAGGAAATTAATGATTAAAATATTTTTGTTTCTATTATTTGGAACTTTGCTATTTGGACAGATTGTAGGTAATGTTGTTATTGAAAAACATCCCTTGGAAGTTGGTAGTTGGGTTAGTAAATATAAAGAATCAAGTAAACTTTTAAAAAAACCATTAAAAAACAGTCTAAATCATATACCATACAATCCTAATTTGGAATATGCAACAGAAAGTGATATATGGAAATATTTTCTCTCTTCAAAAGCTACAGTTAACCACTAGACTTCTAATTTTACTAGAAGTCTAGTAAATAAATTCTATTTATTTTTTTTTCTAGACTGTTTCGCAAGTTTTGCTTTTCGTTTTGCTTTAGCTTTTGCAGAACTTAGCGTTGCTTTTTTATTGGCATTAATAATCTGATTGCCATTGTTTGAATCTTTTCCTTCAAATTGTGCTAATGTTGCTAACTTTTGCTGTTTTCCTAAGTGCGCTATCTTAAAACCATTTTCAGTATCTACACTTGATGTATTCGCTCTACTCATTTTATTCTCTTTCTTTAACTTATTGCAAAGTATATTAATTTTATGAAATTATACATGAAATAGAGTAGACTTCTTGCAAAACTACAATTGCATAATTTTTAATCAATGAATGATTTATTGTTGATGGTTTTTTACGTATAATACTGCCAATATTTTAAAAGGAGAGTATCAATATGAAATTAGCAGAATTAAAAACTTCTGGTCACTGGCCTACGTTGTTAGCCTCATTTCTATATTTCGATTTTAGTTTTATGGTTTGGACAATGTTAGGACCCTTAGCACCTGAAATTGCTGAGTCTATTCAAGGGGGATTAACTCCAGGTCAGATTGGTACTATGGTTGCAGTTCCTATTCTTTCTGGTGCGATTTTACGTATTTTATTAGGCTTTGGTGTTGATAAACTCGGCGCTAAGAAAACAGCACTACTCGCGCAGTCTCTTGTTGTAGTAGGTCTTTCTTATGCCTATTTCGCTGGTCTTCATACATATGGTGCAGTTTTAGCAATGGGTATTATACTTGGATTCGCTGGTGCGTCATTTGCAGTTGCTCTTCCTCAGGCTGGTCAGTGGTATCCACCAAGGCTTCAAGGTGTTGTTTTAGGAATAGCTGGTGCTGGTAATATTGGTGTTGTAATAGACTTTTTATTCGCGCCTAAAATTGCTCAAGTTTGGGGCTGGGAAGCTGTATTTGGTGTTGGTGCATTTTTATCTTTGATTATTTTGGTAACATACTTTTTTGTTGCAAAAGATGCACCTGCTGATGTTTATAAACCTAATCCTAAAAAGCTTAGTGATTACATGAAACTATTAAAAGATAAAGATACATGGTGGTTTAATCTTTTCTATGCAGTAAGTTTTGGTGGTTTTGTCGGATTCGCTGGTTACATGAAAGTTTATTTAATGAACGAATACAGTATCGATATGCAAGTTTTTGGAGAAGAAGTATTAGGTGGAGAGAGTGTAAAAGTTGTTGCTGGTTATTTTGGTGCTTTATGTATCTTTGCTGGTGCAATTTTACGTCCAATTGGGGGAAACATTGCAGATAAAATGGGTGGAGTTAAATCTTTATACATTTTTTATGGTGCAGTTGCTGTTTTAGCTGTTGTAAACACTTTTGTTGGTAGTTTTTATCTTGCTATATTAGTTCTATTTTTAATTATGGCAAATTTAGGAATGGCAAACGGTGCAGTTTTTCAGTTAGTTCCTCAAAGATTTGGAAAAGACATCGGTATAATGACAGGAATAATTGGTGCTGCTGGTGGACTTGGTGGTTCAGCACTTGCAATGATGTTAGGTTACTCAAAGCAAGTAACTGATGGATATGATACAGGTTTTTATATCTTTGCATTTGTTGTAATAGTTGCTCTTAGTGGTATATCTTTAGTAAAAACAAGATGGAGAACTACTTGGGGAATGCAAGCTGGTGGTAAAATATAAAAAGGCTCTGATTTGTTAGAACTATTTGCATCATCATTTATACTCCCTAAAGCAAAAGACATCACAGGCGATGACGCTTGTGATAGTGTTCAAATTGACAATACACTAATAGCCGTTCTTTGTGATGGCGTAGGCAGTGCTAGTGAAGGTGGTAAGGCTGCTAGAGAGAGTGTTAAGATGATGATTGAAAACTTTCGTTCACGTCCAAACGCTTGGGATATACCAAAAACACTGAAAATGTTTACAAAAAGTATTAATCATATTCTTTATCAAGAATCACAAGTACAATATGAAAGACCAGAGATGGTTACAACAATTTGTACTATTGCAATTGAATCAAATAGACTTTATGGTCTTAATATTGGTGATTCTAGAGTCTATCTTCTTAGAGATAATAATCTTATGCAACTTAGTGTTGATCATATAATGGATGAAGATGGAATGAGTCATGTATTGACACGCGCTCTTGGACTTAGCCCAAGTGTAGAAGCACATGTTTTTGAAGAAGATCTTCAGATAGGTGACACAGTAATTATGTGTAGTGATGGTGTATATAATGTTTTAGATAAAGATGAAATTATTCAACAGTTTTCTAAAAAATTAAGTTCTAAAATTATAGTAAAGAGTGCAGCAAAAGATTATCCAGATTATGAACGAGATGATATGAGCTTGCAATATTTTACTATACTCAATCTTGATGATTCTAAAGCCCAACGCGATCAAGATTTAATCATTCCTAATAATCTAAAAATTAATCAACAGATAGATGGATATAAATTATTGAAACCACTAGCTCAACATAAACGTGTATGGTTATGTGATTTTGAGGATAAAAAATATGTGATTAAATTTCCACTTTTAGGAGCTGATGAAGATGAACTGCTTCTTGATATGTTTGTACAAGAGGCATGGCTTGCAAAACAGATAAGTAATACTCTTTTTGCAAAAGCATTCATTCCTGAAAATAGAACATATAGATACTATATTTTAGAATATATTGATGGTTTAAGTCTATATGATTATGTAAAAGAGCGTAGACTTAGTGTTGATTCAGCTGTGCTTCTTGCAAAAACTCTTTTAAAAGCAGAACAATATCTACTGAATCTTGGGTATCTGCATGCTGATATAAAACCTGAAAATATAGTTGTTTATAAAGATAGTAATGAAAGAAGTGCTTTTAAAGTTGTAGATTATGGCTCTGTTATAGCTCCATTTTCATTAAATACACGTGCTGGTACACCTAGCTATATATCGCCTGAAAGGTTTGATGGTTCTTGTATATCTGAGACAAGTGAGCTATTTTCTATAGGTGTAACACTATTTTTTGCATTAACAAAAACATATCCATATGGAGAAATAGAACCATTTCAGACACCAAAGTTCAAACCATCAAAGCGTCCATCTAAATTAAATTCAAATATTCCAAAATGGTTTGAAGCGATTATAATGAGATCAATAGCAGTTGAGAAAACATTACGATATACACACTATTCGCAGATGATGTTTGAACTAAAAAATCCTGAAAAAGTAAAACCATTTTTTAGAAAAGATACACCACTACTTGAACGTAATCCGTTACTTGTTTTTAAAACCCTATTTTATTCTTCATTGATTTTAAACTTTATACTTTTACTAAATTAAATTTACTTTTTTGATATAGTAATTACGAAAAGGAGAATATTTATATGTACAAATATGAGGAGCGTAATAACTATAATGAATATCAAGGCTTGGTTTAAAAGTAAAACAGCAGATAAGGTTTTATCACCAGCTAGAGAGCTGATTATAGATTTAATTGATAAAGACAGCAATGTTTTAGAAGTTGGATGTGGTACTGGAGGTTTATTATTTAGAGCTTCTGATAAAATTAAATTCGGTTTAGGTATTGATATAAATCAGAATATGATTGATTTTGCGAATGAAAAAGTAAAAAAATATGAGTATAAGAATCTTGAGTTTATATCTGAAAACATTACATCATACAACAACATAAAATTTAAAAAATTTGATGTATCAACAAGTACATTATGTTTACATGAGATGAGCGAAGAAGAAGCCATTTCCACACTATTACTACTAAAAAAATACTCCTCTAGAATTATAATAGCAGACTATTCAGTAACAAATACAATATGGGGTAAAATTTCTATTGAGATGGATGAACTTATCTCTGGTCACTATAGTAACTTTAAAAACTACATGAATAGCGAAGGAATGTTACATCTATTTAAAGAAGTTAATTTAGATGTAAAGTCTGTAATTAAAACGCCAATAGATGGTATTGAGATATGGGATTTATATGTTTAATATCTTATGGCTTAAAGTTATCGCTACTTTTACAAAATTCACCTAAGTAACATTCACTATCACACTTGGGACGTTGTGCTGTACAGATATAACGTCCATATAAGACCATTCCTTGATGTAGTTGATGAAGATTATCTTTAAATATTTTAACCAAGTCCTCTTCAGTTTTAGTTGCAGTTTTTGCTTTTGATAGTCCTAAGCGGTGAGCAACTCTAAAAACATGTGTATCTACTGCCATTAGGTTAGCTTGAGTAAACTCTATTAAAACTACGTGTGCAGTTTTTTGACCAACACCAGCAAGAGATATGAGCTTTTTTTCATCTAGTGGAATTTCTCCATTAAAAATCTCTTCAACTCTAGTTGCCATTTTAATTAAGTTAGCACTTTTTGCATTAAAAAAAGAGCAACTTTTAATTAAATCTTTAACATCATCCTCATTGGCATTTGCTAAAGTAGTTGTATCTGGAAAGCTCTCAAAAAGTGCTGGAGTAATTATATTTACACGTTTGTCAGTACATTGGGCTGATAGCATTACAGAAACTAAAAGTTCATATAAATTTTTATAATTTAATTCAGTTACAGCGTCACTATAATTTTCAAGTAAACGCTCTTTAATAGTTAGAATCTCTTTTTTTGTAGCTTTTTTCATGAGCATAAGTCTATCATAATAGATATTTTTGTACAATCGCCACGTTTACGTATTATTAATTTAAAATCTGTACACTTCTTAGTGTAAAGGGAATAGATGTCCGGACACAATAAGTGGTCTAAAATTAAACGTCAAAAAGGCGCTGCTGATGCTAAACGTGGTGCTGTTTTTACAAAATTAATTAAAGCGATTAGTGCTGCTGCTAGAGATGGTGGTGGCGATGTTGATGGTAATCCAGCTTTGCGTCTTGCTGTTGCAAAAGGTCGTGAAGCTTCCATGCCATTAGATAACATTCAACGTGCAATTGATAAAGCTACTGGAAATCTTCCAGGAGTTATTTTTGAAAACATCACTTATGAGGGCTATGGTCCAGGCGGCGTGGCACTGTTGATTGAAGCAATGACAGACAACCGAAATAGAACTGTAGCAACCATCCGACTTGAATTAAGTAAAGGTGGTGGTTCACTTGGTGAGAGTGGCTGTGTTGGCTGGATGTTTGAGAAAAAAGGCATTATAACTGTTGGGCGTAGCGAACTCGATAGTACTGTTTTGGAAGTTGCAATGGAAAATAGTGCAATGGAAATTATAGATGAGTACGAAGAAGTTATTGTAATTGAGACAAAAGCATCTGAATTTAATCAAGTGCTAGAGGCTATAGAGAGATTAGACGTTGAGATTTTAGAATCATCTATTGAAATGGTAGCTTCTAATGAGATTGAGTTAGATGAAGAAGCTACTTATAAGATTGACGCATTAGTTGAGCGTTTAGAAGAGGATGATGACATCCAAAATGTATACACAAATGTTAAATAAACAAGGAGAAAATATGACGTTAAAAAGTTTAAAAGTTTCATTGGCAATTGCCGTATTTGGTGCCACTATGGCAAGTGCAGCGGTTGTTGCAACAGTTAATGGTAAAGAAATTACTGGTGACAAAGTAGCCCCACTACTTGCTCAACTTACACAAGGTCGTTATGACTCTCTTCCTAATGATAAAAAAGAGATTGTAACAAAAAGAGCAATTGAGCAGTTAATTAACCAAAATTTAGTTGATGCTGAGGCTAAAAATAGTGGTATTTACAAAAGTGGAACATTTAAAAAACGTCTAGAACAACTTCTTCCAAGTGTTAAAGCTCAACTTGCTTCTGATATTTGGATAAAAAAACAGTACGATAGTGTAAAAGTTACAGATAAAGAGATTAAAGCATATTATGATGAGCATAAAGCTGACTATAAAGAACCAATACGTGTTCATGCACGCCATATTTTAGTTAAAACTGAAAAAGAGGCAAAAGATATTATCAGTGGTTTAAAATCTAAAAGTGGTAATGCTTTAAAAGAGGCTTTCATTTCAGAGGCAAAAGCTAAGTCAACAGGACCTAGTGGCAAAAATGGTGGTGATCTTGGATTCTTTGCACAAGGACAGATGGTTCCTGCATTTAATGACGCAGCATTTAAAATGAAAAAAGGGACAATTACAAAAACTCCTGTAAAAACAAACTTTGGTTTTCATGTAATCTACTTAGAGGATAAAAAAGCTGAAAAGAAACTATCTTTTAAAGATGTAAAAGATGGTATTGCAAAAGGTTTACATGCTGAAAAGTTTAAAAAAGTACTTGATGATAAAATGCGTAAGTTAAAGCTTGAAGCTAAAATTGTTTATAAATAATTAATTGAATACACCAGTTACATCCCTCTTTTTTAGAGGGAGAAACTTCTACGTTAAACGTGATGATCTGATCAGTGATTACTACCCTGGTAATAAATATCGAAAACTATACTCCCTAATAGAAACAGATTCTGTAAAATATAAAAATATAATCTCTTATGGTGGATCTCAATCAAATGCGATGCTTGCAATTGCACATTTAGCTCACAAAAAAAGTTGGAATTTTACTTACTACTTAAAAACACTCCCTAAATGGTTAAAAGAGAATCCTATTGGTAACTTTAAAACGGCTCTTTCTCTTGGTATGAACTATATTGAACTTTTACATAATGACTATGAGGAGAAAATATTTTCTTTAAATTCATATCAAGAGACAATCGTTGTGGCACAAGGTGGAGCTGACCCTATAGCTAAAAGTGGTATTGAAAAATTAGCTTTAGAAATTATTGAGTGGAAGAGAGGAGAACAAATATCTAAACTTTATGTTGTAACTCCAAGTGGAACAGGAACGACATCTATGTATTTGGCAAAAGGCCTTAAAAATGAGGCTACAGTTTTAACCACTCCTTTAGTTGCTGATGAGAGCTACTTAAAAGAGCAGTGGAGAAAGTTAGACTCTTGTGCAGACTATTTACCCAAAGTTTTAAATACAGAGAAAAAATACAACTTTGCGAAACCATATATTGAATTTTTAGATATTTATAAAGATTTAGAAAAAGAGGGTCTTACTTTTGATTTAATATATGCTCCAAAAACTTGGTTAGCTCTTTTTGAAAACATGCCAATTGATGGTGATATTCTCTACATTCATTCAGGTGGAGTAAGTGGAAATGAGACACAAATGCAGAGATATGCAAAACTGTGACTCTATTTACTAGTAGGCCAATTGGATAATCGAAAAGATTTCCCCGACCCTTGGGTCGGTTGGAGTTAATGTTCAATAAGTGATATGATTATGATATGAGCGAACATATTTTCAAAAGTCATAACAAAACAGTTTTATTGTACCACTTGGTATTTCCAGCAAAATATAGAAGGAAAGTTTTCAGCAAAGAAGTTGAAAGAACATTGATAGAGATGTGCCTTGAGATTTCTGAACGATTTGAAATAAATTTTTTAGAAATTGGTAACGATGAAGACCATGTACATTTTTTGGTTCAAAGTGTACCAAAATTGCCAATTTCAAGAATAGTGCAAATTGTGAAAAGTATTACAGCCAAAGAGATATTTTTGAAACATAAAGAAATTAAGAAAATGTTGTGGGGTGGAAATTTGTGGACAAGTGGATTTTATGCAAATACAGTTGGACAATACGCAAGTGAAGAGACAATTAAAGAATATGTTAAAAATCAAGGCAGGGAATACAATAAAGTTCATTCAGGTCAATTGAAATTTGACTTGTAAATAAACGTGATGATACTCCGTTGCTTGCAGCGGGGTAGTTCATTTTACAACAAACAATGCAACAAATAAAAGTTAGTGGTAAAGAGAATATAGATAAAGCTGATGCTCTTAATAGTGTTGCTTCAAACATTCAAAATCAAGTTCAAGAAGAAGGTCTTACTATCTCTAAAGCTGTACAAACTTTTGAAGGGGTGCGTCACTCGTTAAACGAATCTCTTAAAGATGCAGAACATATAATGGAAGAAACACAAAAAAAGGTTAATTTAATGATTAACCTAGTACAAGATGGCATTGAAAAAGAGGTGCACATAACAGAAAAATTAAACTATTTAAATCAAGAGGCTGAACAAGTCAAAGATGTACTTACAATAATTTCTGATATTGCTGAGCAAACAAATTTATTAGCACTTAATGCGGCCATTGAAGCAGCACGTGCTGGAGAACATGGACGTGGGTTCGCTGTGGTTGCTGATGAAGTTAGAAAACTTTCTGAACGAACACAAAAATCTTTGGGAGAGATTCATGCAACAGTTAATGTAATTGTGGAATCTGTTGCAAATGTTACTGATGAAATGAATCATAAAAATAAAGAATCTTCAAAAATGATAGAGACTTCAGAAGGTGTAAATAAAGATATAGATAGAATTACCCAAACATTACATGATACAGTTAGCGTTGCTGTTCACTCTTCAGGAATAGCCAAAGAAGCATCTAACCATGTTGATAACATAGTTGAGCAGATTAAGTCTGTAGAAAAATTCAGTTTAGAAACAACTAGTGGCGTAAAAGAGATTGTTAATGTCGCAAATGAGATGCTTGAGAAAAGCAATTCACTAGAACAGAGATTATCGCAGTTTAAAACATCTTAAGGAGATACTTTGCAAGAAGAAAAACCACTCTACTTTATAATCATGACAGTTGTAATGTTAATTTTAAGTGTCGCTTTGCCACTGCTTAACTTTACATTTTGGGCATACATGGGAATCATTAGTGCTGTTACTATAGCTTTAGGTGCTGGGATGTATTTTTTTGATAAAAATACTCAAGAAAATAAAGAAGAAACGCCAAAAGTTGGAAAAGAAAAAGTAACCGTTAAAGAAGATAAAAAAGAGTCAATAAATAGCGCTCATACAGGATACTTTAGTCACAACTACTAGTGTAGTTGTAACGTTTGAGTTAGTGAAAGTACAAATGTGTGTACCTCTTGATTTATTTTTTCCATAAGTTTATCAAATTTATCTTCTTGTTTGAACACAGCGTGTTCTACACCACTTATTTTAATTAGAAGTTCTGTTGCATCATATGATACTCCTACTTTATCAATCAGTCCAACAGCAAGCGCGCCATTAGCTGTAAAAATATGAGCGTCAGCAAAAACCGTATGTTGAGTAGCATCTAATTTTCTAGCATTAGCTACATCTCTTACAAACATGTTATAGGTACCATCAATAACTTTTTTAAGTTCAGCTTTTTCCTCTGAATCCCACTTTCTCATAGTAGTTCCAACTTCTTTAAATTTTCCAGCTTTAATTGTCTGAGTAACTACTCCAACTTTTTGCGATAACTTCTCTAAATTCATTCCTTGCATAATAACACCGATTGAGCCTACAAGTGAGCCTGGATTTGCTACAATCGCGCTGCTATAAATTGCTGAGTAGTAACTACCACTAGCAAGAGTACCAGATGCATATGTTACAACTGGTTTTGTAGAGTTAAGACGTTTAATCGCTTGACTAATCTCAACAGATGGTGCAACAGCCCCACCTCCTGAATTAACAACAAAAAGAGCACCTTTTATGTTGTCATCGTTTTTCACTTCATCAATTTTTTCTAAAATTGCTTCAGCATTTACAATATTTCCACTTAGTCTAATTTTTGCTAAATTTGGAACCTCTGTAGGAATTGTAGTTGGTTCAAAAACTATATAAAGAAGTAGTAAGAAAATCATCGCTTTGAAATGATTTTGAATATAACTTAGAACTCTTGCTGGTAGAGTGAATATCGATTTTATAATTTCCATTAAATTTTTTCTCCGTTTATAAATGTATGACTTACTTCAAACTTTTGAAGTAAAATTTGTAGATGTAAGTCTTCTGGCGCTATTGTACCTCTGTTTGTATTTAAAACAATAATGTCAGACTCAAAGCCCTCTTTGATTTGACCTCTATTTAAATTAAGCGCAGTTGCAGCTCTTGATGTTACGCTGTCTATTAAATCTTTTGCTAGCTTGTGTAAATCTTTTTCATGATGAATAAAAAGTGCAGATTTAAGTTCATCAAAAAGATTTAAAGATGTATTTGAACTCAATCCATCAGTGGCACATAAATAGTCTAAATTATTAATATCTAATCTATCATTTCCAAGTAAACGGTTTGATACTGGGCAGTGGACAACTGTGTGTCCCGAATCTTTAATAGTTTCAAGTTCATCTTTTGAAGCATGTCCTGCATGTACAACAAGAGATCTTGTATCTTTGATATTTTCTAAGAACTCTTTTGCAGTTGTATGGGCTTTATTAAGGTTTAAAAAGTTTTTAAAAAATGGCACAAATTCACCATCTGAGTTATCTAACCAATCTCGCTCAGCTTGGCTCTCTAAAAAGTGTGTACTAAGTTGTAGCTTCTGCTCTTTTACAATACTTACAGCTTTTTTAACTAGCACTGGATGAACTGCATATGGAGAGTGAATAGCAACTGCTGGGGTAAAAGTTTTTGATGCAAGCTCTTTTGACATCTCTAATCTATCTAAAAAATGTTCCCAAAGTGCATCTACTGCTGCTGGATTTGAACCAATAACTTCATTAAAATATATCACTTTCATATTAGATTCTGCACAAGGTTTTAAATCAAATCCCCAGCTGCTAATTGCTCCAACTGTTGTGGTACCACTCAACAGCATACGTTCAAGTACTTTTTTCATACAATTGCTACCACATTTCTCACTTAGCTCATCGCGTTTTTCAATTACACTATATAACCAAGGCATAAATGACCCATATTTTAATTCAGTGCTATTTTCGCTAAATTCAAGATGAACATGCGAATTTATGAGTCCTGGCATTAAAATAGAGCCATCTTCTAAATGTATCTCTTTGGTGTTTGGAAATTTTTTTAATAGTTCATCTTTTTTACCTATTGCTTTAATATGCTCATCAAATACAATGGCAGAATCTATTAAAATCTTATCTTTTGTGAGAATATATGAAGCATTCATTAGAAACATTTTATACCTTTATGAAAATCTAAAAATAGATTATGGAAAATATGGGTAAAATGTTACCTTAAATTTTGCAATAGGAAGAGTAATCGATGAAAATAATGGTAATCCAAGGTCCAAACCTAAATATGTTAGGTGTTCGTGAACAAAATATTTATGGTCCAATGAAATTAGAGCAAGTTCACAAACAGATGCAAGACGTTGCTACTCAAAATAATTTAGAAATTGAATTTTTTCAAACTAACTTAGAGGGCGAGATGGTAGACAAGATACAAGAGAGTTTAGGTGACGCTCATGGTATTATTATCAATCCTGGTGCTTATACACACACTTCAGTAGCTATTCGTGATGCAATCGCAGCAGTTAATATGCCAACTATTGAAGTTCATATTAGCAATATCTATAGACGTGAAGAGTTCCGTCAAAAAAGTATGATTGCCCCTGTATGTGCTGGTCAAATTACAGGTTTTGGTCCATTTAGTTACCATTTAGCTATGATTTCTATTATGCAGATTCTTAATGAACTTCAAGCTATACAAAATCAACAAAATCAACAAAATCAACAAGCAGCAGAGTAAATGAATTATATCCTTCGCGATGAAAATGCAATATATTATGAGTGTGGTTATAGTTGTGATCATGCTCTATATTTGCAAATGGGAAGCGAAGGATTTTTAGTAACAGATGCTAGGTACACTCAAGAGGCTAAAGAACAATCTAATGGATGTGAAGTAGTTGAGAGTACAGATCTAATTAAAAGTACTAGAAAAATTATTAAAGATTCAAAAATAAAAGAGATTTTATATGATCCAAATGATTTTACAGTTTCACTTTTTAAAGATTTAACAAAAAAACTTAATGTTAGATTCATTGAAGAAAAAGATTACTCTACTAAGAAACGTATGGTTAAAAGTGATGATGAGATAGAACTAATCTCAAAAGCTGTCAATATGGGACAAAGTGCATTTGATGAGTTTGCACTTTTCATAATAGCTGAGGGTATTGGAAAAACAGAAGAGTATTTACAATATGAAGCAAAACGTATACTTTCTCGTCATGGTGAGCATAATTTGAGTTTTGATCCAATAGTAGCTATTGGGTCAAACGCTTCTAAACCACATGCATTACCTACAAAAAAACGTCTTAATAACGGTGAACTTTTACTTTTTGATGCTGGTGTAAAGTATAAACGCTACTGCTCAGATAGAACAAGAACAGTAACTGTAAACAAATCTTTTAATTTTGATAATATGCAACAATTTAGTAGCACTATTCAAAACGCGTATGACACTGTTAAAAGAGCGCATGATAAAGCTATACAAAATGTAAGAAGCGGTATGAGTGCTAAAGCTGTAGATGCATTAACAAGAGATGAGATAGAAAAAGCTGGATTTGGAAAATATTTTGTTCATTCTACTGGACATGGAGTTGGTCTTGATATTCATGAACACCCATACATTTCTAAAAAGAGTGAAACAATAATTGAAGACAATATGGTCTTTACGATAGAGCCGGGTATCTATATCCCAGGTGAATTTGGCATTAGAATCGAAGATATGGTTGTAATGCGAGATTCAAAAGCGGAGATTCTTTAGATGCGTAGAGTATTAAATGCACAAACTTCTTTGTATTTTGATACCTATTTCCCGCATACGACTAGAAAAAAACTTAAATTTAAACACTACACAGTAGTCGGTATAGGTGGCAATGTAGGAGATGTTAGAAAAAGGTTTGCAAAACTATTTTTATGGCTTAAAAAGAGCCCATTAGTACAGATTATTAGTACATCTCCAATTTTAAAAAACCCACCATTTGGATTTAAAGAGCAGCTACCATTTTTTAATGGACTTATTGAGTTAGGTACAAACCTAAACCCAAAAAAGTTACTGAAGTTTTTACTCTTAGTTGAAGAGCGTTTTGGTAGAGTACGCACCTTTAAAAATGCACCAAGAACGCTAGATTTAGATATTATTTTTTATGACAATCTTAGATATAAAGATGCAATACTAGAGATTCCACACCCAAAATGGAAAGAACGACAATCTGTACTTATTCCTCTTAGCTACATACAAAAGGCTAATATAAAATGAAAATTTTTACATTTCAAGGTATGACTCCTGCTGATGCTCTAAAAAAAGCTCGTCTTACAGCTGGTGAGCATGCAGAATTAATTGAAACAAAAGAGATTAGAAAAAAGAGCCTTCATAGAAGCGCATTGTATGAAATTGTTGTAGGTGTTGATGAGAAGTATTTAGATAATCAAGATGAGCCTGTTATGCCTAAAATGAAAAGAGGGCAACTAAATGGTTACACTCCATCTAATAACAGTGCTGAATCAAAAAGTACTAAAGAGGTTCTTTTAAATATTTCAGAAGCTGCTCGTCAAATTTCTGCTATTGCAAATGTTGAAGATGTAAAAGACAAAAAGGTAGAAAAAGTTACAAGTGAAGAAAAATTACCAGAAATAGAGATGGAAGAGTTACGCCAGATTAAGGGTGAGATTTCTAAACTAGGCGACAAAGTTAAATTAATACAAAATATGTTTTGGGATGATAAGGTTGTACAAAAAGAGGGACTTGCAATTCCTCCTGAATTTTCTGAAATTTATAGAATTGCACGACAAAGTGGTATGAATCCAGATCATCTTGATAAAATGATGATGCATACACTAGAGCATATGCCACTTAAAATGAGACAAAATAGTGAAACCGTTAAACGTTATTTTCAAGTTTTGCTTCGTAAGATGATTCCTGTAAGAATGGAACCATTAGTTAGTGGACCATCAAAAAAAGTTATGATGTTAGTTGGTTCAACTGGAGTTGGTAAGACCACATCTATAGCAAAACTAGCAGCAAGATACTCATATTTACTAGAACAAAAATATAAAGTAGGGTTAATTGTTTTAGATACATATAGAATTGGTGCAGTTGAGCAGTTAATGCAGTATGCACGTATGATGAAGTTAGGCATTGAAACTGTTGTAGATCCTCCTGAATTTAGTACAGCACTAAATTCACTAAGATATTGTGACTATATTTTTGTAGATACCATGGGAAGTTCTCCATATGATAAGAAAAAGATAGAAGCAATTAATCAGTGTCTTTCAAATGACACAGCAGGTTTTGAAATAGATGTAATTTTAGCACTTCAAGGAACAACTAAGTATGAAGATATGTATGAAATTTATCAAAAATTTTCATCTTTAAAGATTGATACAATTATGTTTACAAAACTTGATGAAACAAGATCTTTTGGAAATATATTTTCTCTTGTTCATACCATACAAAAACCTCTTAGCTATTTCTCAATTGGACAAGAAGTCCCTGAAGATTTAAGAGTAGCAAATGGTGACTTTTTAATTGATTGTCTCTTAAATGGGTTTGATAAGGATAATGCATGAATAATCAAGCCCAAAAACTTGAAGAGTTAGTTAAAAGTCAAAGTGCGACTAAGAGTTCAAAAACTAGATTTATTGTTATTACTAGTGGTAAGGGTGGAGTTGGAAAAAGTACAATTAGCTCAAATTTAGCTTACTTATTTTCAAAGTATGGTGTAAAGGTTGGTATATTTGACGCTGATATTGGTCTTGCTAACCTAGATATTATGTTTAACGTTAAAGTTGAAAAAAATATTCTACATGTTCTTAAAGGTGAATGTAGCGTTAAAGATGTATTGATTGAAGTAGCACCAAATTTAACTCTTATTCCAGGTGCCAGCGGGGAGGAAATTTTTAAATATAGTGATAATGGTCTATTTGAACGTTTTATGCAAGAAGCTCATGTTTTAAATGATTTAGATGTTCTCTTAATTGATACTGGTGCTGGAATAAACGAGCATATTCAACTATTTCTAAAAGCCTCTGATGACATAATAGTTGTTACTGTCCCAGACCCATCGGCAATTACAGATGCCTATGCAACTGTAAAAGTTGCTGCACGTGAGAGAACCAAAATAGGTATGATATTAAATCAGGTGCGCTCAGAAAAAGAGGCTCTTTCAGTATTTGGAAAAATTGAAAAAGTAGCAAAACACAATATTGCAACAGAGTTGAATTTAGAGCTAATTGGAAAAGTAAATTTAGATCAAAATATTTCAAATTCAGTCAAAACAAGGACACTATTTACAAAAGAGTATCCAAATGCAAGTTCAACAGCAGATTTAGAAAAAATTGTAAAAAAATTATCTAAGAAATTGGAACGTAATGTGCTAGTAGACTCAGAAGAGAGCGGTCTTAGTGGCTTTTTTAAGCGTTTGTTACAGCACTTTTAAAACCTATTCACAAGTTGTATAAGACTGCTTAATTTTAATTATTAAAAGCGCTTAAGCGTATTAAATAATAGGAGTCTCGTGCAGCCAATAAACTTTATATCCTTTATCACTGTTATTGGCTTTTTCCTTGGAATTGTTTTTTCGATATTAAGTACAAATAGTGCTGAAAGTATGCTACTATATTCGATTATAGTTTCATTTGCATTTTATATGATTGCACATGTAAGTATCTCAGTTTATGTGAGATTTATAGATAGTAAATCTCAATATTTTGAGAAAGATTTTTATGAGACTACGCTAGATCAATTTGTTTACGAACTTCAAAAACGTGAAGTTATTATTGAGGATGAGTCAAGCGATGTGGACGAAGATGACATTATAAAAGCCGCAGCACGTGTATAAAATAAGAGGCAGTAGATGAAAACAGTAGCGAAAAAAGCATATAATGAGGGTTTAAGGCATAAGCAAGATGAACTGGCAGTTCAGTATTTGCCTGCTGTAAAAGCCATGGCATTTAGGCTTAAAGAGAGACTTCCTAGCTCTGTTGACTATAGTGATTTAGCAGCTATTGGCACAGAAGAGTTAGTAAAACTTGCTCGTCGTTACGATGTCACTCAGAATGACTCTTTTTGGGGATATTCAAAAAAAAGAGTTTATGGGGCTATGTTAGATTATTTACGCTCATTAGACATAATGAGTCGTGCAACTCGTAAACTTGTAAAAGCGATAGATGTTGAAGTTTTATCATACATGGCTAAATTTGAGCATGAACCAACAAATGAAGAGTTAGCCCAAAAATTTGATGAGCCTATTAAAAAAATTAAAGAGGCTAGAATCGCTTCAGAAATCTACTCTGTAATGCCTTTACATGAACAGTTAAGTGAACCAAGCAGTAATACAACTATGGAAGAGATTGAAAAAGATAATTTAATAGATATTATAAAAAATGTTCTTGGAGAGTTTTCTGAGCGTGACCAGATGATTATCCAACTATATTATTTTGAAGAGTTAAGTCTTAAAGAGATTAGTTCAATTTTAGATATTACAGAATCACGTATCTCTCAAATTCATAAATCAGTACTAAAAAAGATTAGATTATCTTTAGGAGATGACCTTGGCTGATATTCTAAGTCAAGAGGAGATTGATGCTCTATTAGACGTCGTTGAAGATGAGGGTGAAGAGACATTTGATTCTGATGGTGGCGAAGATGATGGTGGCAGTGGTTCTGGAGTTGATGATAGTTTCTCTCAACGTCAAATTACACTTTATGACTTTAAGCGTCCAAATAGGGTATCTAAAGAGCAACTTCGTGCTTTTAGAGGAATTCATGACAAGTTAGCACGTTCTCTTTCATCACAAATCTCTGCAATCATGCGTTCTATTGTTGAGATACAACTACACTCAGTAGATCAAATGACATATGGTGAATTTTTAATGAGTCTGCCAAATCCCACGAGTTTTAATGTTTTCTCAATGAAACCACTTGAGGGAAATATGGTTTTAGAGATAAATCCATCCATTGCATTTCCAATGTTAGATCGTCTTCTTGGTGGTAAGGGTGAACCGTTTGAGACAAGTCGTGAATTTAGCGACATTGAACTAAGCTTGTTTGAGACAATTTTACGTGTAATGATGGGTACACTAAAAGAATCATGGGGACCAGTTAGTGAAATTTACCCATCAGTTGAATCAAAAGAATCAAGTCCTAATGTTGTTCAAATTGTTGCTCAAAATGAGATTGTTGTAATGGTTGTTATGGAGATAATAATTGGGCATTCAAGTGGAATGATGAACCTTTGTTACCCTGTTATTGCACTTGAACCACTACTACCAAAGTTGGCAAGTAGAGATTTGATGTTAAATGAAACAAGTTCTAAAAAGAGTAGAAATAAAGAGTTGAAAGTTTTACTTGGTGGTGCTAATGTAACTGTTGAATCATATCTGGGTGAAACAGAACTTAGTTTAAAAGAGGTTTTAGATCTTAGTGCTGGTGAAATTATTAGATTAAATAGTAGTGCTGATGACACAGTAACTGTAAGTGTTGATGGTAAAAATCGTTTTAAAGGTCATATCGGCCTAAGACGATTTAGAAAGTCTGTACGTGTTTCGCAGATGATGCATACAGAACAAGATGCAGTAAAAGAGGCATTAGTACAATTTGAAGCAATTAGACGTGACAAGTTAAAAACTGCAAATGAAGCAAAAATGTTTACTGATGACATAATGGAACATGAAGAGGAAGATGAATATGAATGATTTTATAAAATTATTTGAACAAGAGACAGTTGCTACAATTGAGGGCTTAACAGGAAGTGCTCCTGAAATGGTTCTTAAAGAGAAAGAACCAATCTCGATTGTTTCAAATATTATACCTCCTGTGGCAATGATTGAAATTGCTACTAGTGGAGATGCTAGTGGTAATATGAAAGTTGCACTTCCTCCAATGCTTGCAACTGCTCTTGGTGATTTGATGCTTGGTGGAGAGGGTGATGGTAAGGAAAGTATGGATGATGAAGATATGGATGCTGCTAAAGAGATAGTATCTAACATCATGAGTGCACTTTCAACTGCTATGAAATCTCAAAAAGATATGGCATCACTCGATTTCTCTGTTAATGATATTAACTTTATAACAGAAGATGAAGAAGTTAACCTAGATGGTTTTAGTTTAATGCTTGTATATACTTTTAAATTGGGTACAACAGATTCACTAGTTATGCTAATAATTGATGAAGAAGTAGAGGGTGTTTTAGAAGAACAAGAAGAGATTAAAGAAGATGATATAAGTGTAGAGGCACCAAGCAATAATGGAGCGGAGCAACCAAGTGCTCCATCATCGCCTAAAGTTGATTTAAACTCTGGCGAGATGAAAAATATCGGTCTTATTATGGATGTTAAACTTCCAGTCAAAGTTAGAATTGGAACTAAACGTATGTTACTTAAAGATGTGCTTAGCATGGATATAGGTTCAGTAATTGAACTAAATCAATTAGCAAATGACGCACTTGATATTTTGGTTGATGATTACGTGATTGCTCAGGGTGAAGTTGTGATTGTTGATGGAAACTTTGGTGTACAAATTACTACTATCGGTAGTAAGAGAGATAGATTGAATCAGTTAAAAGGTTAATTGTGTCAAAAGTACTTATTGGAATGAGTGGTGGAGTTGATTCTACTGTTTCTACGTATTTATTGAAAGAACAAGGTTATGATGTTGAGGGAGTTTATATGAAACTCCATAATAAACCAGGTTACCATGAAGTTAATATTGCTCGTGCTAGGAGAGCTGCTGATTTTGCTGGTGTTAAATTACATATTTTAGATGCTCAAAGTGAATTTGATGAGATGGTTTTTAAACCTTTCATTAAAAGTTATGAAGATGGGTTTACCCCTAATCCATGTGCCTTGTGTAATAGAAATATTAAATTTGGACGTATGATAAGGTTTGCAGATGAAATTGGCGCAGACTTTGTAGCAACTGGACATTACTTAAAAACTGATGGGCAATATCTATACGAAGCAGAAGATAAAACAAAAGATCAAAGTTATTTTTTATTTAATATAAAAAAAGAGGTGCTTCCACGTCTGCTTTTTCCACTATCGATGCGTAAAAAGGCTGAAATAAAAGAGATGGCTTCAAAAATCCCAGCACTAAAAGCGTTCGCTGAGCAAAAAGAGAGTAGTGAAATATGTTTTGTTGAAACTACTTATACTGATGTACTTAAAAATCATGTAGATGTAGATAATGAGGGTGATGTATTAAATACAGATGGAGATGTAGTTGGAAAACATAAAGGTTATATGCACTATACGATAGGAAAACGTCGTGGGTTTAGTGTTCACGGTGCTCATGAACCACACTATGTTAAAGAGATTATTCCTGAGAAGAATCAGATTGTTGTAGCACTTGAAGATGAACTTTGGTGTAACGAAGTTACGTTAGAGGGTATAAATATGTTTGATACACGCCAAGAATTTGAAGCTACAATCAAGCTAAGATATAGAACAGAAGCAGTTAAATGTAAGGTTAGTATTAAAGCTGGTAAAGCTGATGTAAAACTTCAAGATGGAGTTTTTGGAGTTGCTTCTGGACAAGCTGGAGTTATTTATGATGGTTCACGTGTACTTGGTGGTGGTTGGATAGCTTAATAGACTTCTTGCGAAACCCGTAGAGAGACTAAAAAAGTGGCAATCTTGCACAAAATAAATTTTTAAACTCTGATGGTTATTCTAGTTCTGCAAGAAGTCTAATGAACAGAACATTGATTCCTTCCACTTTTTTTTGCATCATTTAAAGCTCTATTTGCATTAACTATAAGTTCATCAAGTGATTTTTTATCTCCATTTTGTTCAGAAATTCCAAAACTGGCTGTAACCTTATCTATACCATCGAATTTGTACATATGGACTCTTCTTCTAAGTTTCTCAGCTAATGAGAGAGCATTTTTCTCATTTGTGTGTGCACAGATAATCATAAATTCATCTGAACCCCATCTACCTACAATGTCTGAAGATCTTACAGCTTGGCTTAAAATTTTTGAGACATCTTGTAAAAGTGTATCACCTATGTGTTGACCATATTTGTCATTTATTTTTTTGATATTATCAATATTCATAAGAATAATACTAAAATAGCTCTTATATCTTTTGACACTATTTTCTTGAAATTCTAAAGTCTCATCAAGTTTTTTTCTACTAGCTAGGCTTGTTAATAAATCTGTATCTGAAAGTTTTTCTAACTCTTTTTTGTGTTTGTTAATAAGATGACGACGTTCAGCAAAAAATAGCACTATAATAACTAATATAAATATAAGTTCTGTAATAGTTTCATAATTAAACTCCTCTACACTCGCCTGTGCACTGAGAGAAAATGGTAAAACAATTAAAAGAAATATCATTAAATGCAATTTCATCATGCTATAATTGTACTATATTTTTAGTCCAAATTCAGTAAGATTACATACTTATTTGTAAAAAGGCGTGTAATGGACGGATTTAAACTTTTTTCAGGGACTGGTCACCCTGAATTTGCGGAAGAGATTTCAAAATCTTTAGGTACAGAGTTGGCAGGTGCTAAAATAAAACGTTTTAGCGATGGTGAGATTAGTGTTCAAATCGGTGGTAGTGTACGTGGGCAAGATGTGTACATTGTACAATCAACAAGTGCACCAGCTAATGACAACTTAATGGAGCTGATGATTATGACAGATGCACTTAAGAGAAGCTCAGCTAAATCAATAACAGCTATCATGCCATACTTTGGTTATGCAAGACAAGATAGAAAAGCGGCTCCTCGTGTTCCAATTACTGCAAAACTAGTTGCTAACCTTTTAGAAAAAGCAGGAATTGATAGAATTGTAACTATTGATTTACATGCAGGTCAAATTCAAGGTTTCTTTGATATTCCAGTTGATAACCTTTATGGTTCTATTATCTTCTATGATTATATTCGTGCAAAAAATCTTAAAAACCCAATTATTGCTTCACCAGATATTGGTGGTGTCGCACGCGCTCGTCACTTTGCAGAAAAATTAGGCCTTGAGATGGTAATAGTAGATAAGCACCGTGCAGAGGCTAATGTTTCTGAAGTTATGAATATCATTGGTGATGTAGAAGGCAAGGATGTTATTTTAGTTGATGATATGATAGATACTGCGGGAACAATTGTAAAGGGTGCAGCAGCGCTTAAAGCAAAGGGAGCAACTTCAGTTATGGCATGTTGTACACACGCGGTATTGAGCGGAGAGGCATATACAAAAATTGAAGATGGTGATTTAGATGAACTTGTAGTGTCTGATTCTATTCCGTCAAAAAGGGAGTGTGGAAAAATAAAAATTATATACACTGCACCACTTTTTGCTAAAGTAATTAATCGTATTCACAATAATGAAAGTGTAAACAACCTATTTATATGACAAATATCAGAAATTTCTCAATTATCGCACATATCGACCATGGTAAAAGTACATTAGCCGACCGCATTATTCAAGAGTGTGGTGCTGTAAGTGATCGTGAGCTTGGTAAACAGATGATGGACACAATGGACATCGAGCAAGAGCGTGGAATTACGATTAAGGCACAAAGTGTACGTCTTAATTATGTAAAAGATGGAGAGATATATATTTTAAATCTTATAGATACTCCAGGGCACGTTGATTTTAGTTACGAAGTAAGTAAATCTTTAGCTTCAAGTGATGGCGCACTTTTAATTGTAGATGCCGCACAAGGTGTTGAGGCTCAAACCATTGCAAATGTCTATATGGCAATAGATAATGACTTAGAGATTATTCCAGTTTTAAATAAAATTGATTTACCAGCTGCTGATGCTGATAGAGTATCGCAAGAAATTGAGCAAAGTATCGGTATTGATTGCACTGACGCGCTTCATGTAAGTGCAAAAAGTGGTATTGGAATCATAGATTTACTCGATGCAATTGTAGATAGGATTCCAGCTCCTGTAGGTGAGCCAGAATCTCCAACAAGAGCAATTATTTATGATAGTTGGTTTGATAATTATCTTGGTTCACTAGCACTTGTGCGTATATTTGATGGGAAAATTACAAAAGGTCAAGAGCTTAAAATTGTTAGTAATGGCGAAGTTTATAAAGTTCTAAACCTAATGTACCCACATCCACTTAAACAGCAAGAGACATCATCAATTGAGTGTGGTGAGATTGGGATAGTTGTTCTTGGAATTAAAACTGTAGGTTCATTATCTGTTGGTGATACTTTTACAGATGCTAAAAATCCAACTACAAATAAAATCGATGATTATGAGCCAGCTCGTGCATTTGTTTATGCCGGACTTTATACTATTGATACAGATAAGTTTGAAGATTTACGTGACGCGTTAGAAAAACTTACACTAAATGACTCAAGTCTTAGTTATGAACCTGAAACTTCAGTAGCACTAGGATTTGGCTTTCGTGTGGGATTTTTAGGAATGCTTCATATGGAAGTTATAAAAGAGCGACTAGAACGTGAATTTGGGCTTGATTTAATAGCTACTGCACCATCAGTTGTTTATCATGTGACTAAAACAGATGGAGAAGAGGTACATGTAGAAAATCCATCTGAACTTCCAGCTTCAAATCACATTGAAACTATTGAAGAGCCATATGTACGTGCAACTGTAATTACACCAAATGAGTATGTTGGGAATGTAATTACAATGTTAAATAATCGCCGTGGTGTTCAAGAAAAAATGGATTATCTAAACGAAGATAGAGTAATGCTTATGTACTCTGTTCCTATGAACGAAATTATTGTTGATTTTTACGATAAGCTGAAAAGTGCAACAAAAGGTTATGCAAGTTTTGATTATGAACCGACTGAATATAAAGCTGGTGATTTAGTTCAGCTTGATGTTCGTGTTGCTGGTGATGTTGTCGATGCACTTAGTATAATTGTACCACGTGAACAGGCTGAACGCCGTGGACGTGAACTTGTTAAAAATATGAAAGAGATAGTTCCACGCCAACTTTTTGAAGTTGCTGTTCAAGCTAGTCTTGGAAATAAAGTAATTGCAAGAGAGACAATAAAATCTATGGGTAAAAATGTTACTGCAAAATGTTATGGTGGTGATATTACTCGTAAGCGTAAACTACTTGAAAAGCAGAAAGCTGGTAAAAAGCGTATGAAAGCTATTGGAAGTGTTCAACTTCCACAAGAAGCTTTTATGAGTGTTTTGAAGGTTGATTAGTGCGCTGTCTGTTATGCTCTGATTGGAGTATAGCAGAACATATATGTAAACCTTGTCAAAGGGAGTTTCTATCTCCAAAAATACTTCATAAAAAATTATATAAAGATATAGAGCTAATTAGCTTTTATAGTTATAGTGACATTGAACAGCTTTTAAAATTAAAACATACACCTCTTGGTTATCATATCTATAAGCTCTTAGCAAAACTCACATTTAAAAAATTTGCACAAAGTTTTGATGAACAAACAATTTTTAGATCTATAGCAGTTGATGAAAATGTAAAAAGTGGATATTCCCATACTGCTATACTTAATCACGCACTTAAGTGTTCTGCTATTAAACCAGCCTATAATAAGCTTCGTCAAAAAAGCGATTTACATTACTCTGAACATAATTTAGATTGGAGAAAAAAACATCCAAGGGATTTTTATTTTAATAGTTTTAAAGGTGATAAGGTAATTTTAGTTGATGACATTAAAACAACAGGTTTAACACTGAAATCTGCTATAAATATACTTGAAAAAAGCAATAAAGAGGTACAATTCGTCATGACTCTTGCAGATGTAAGGAATTAACTTAGTGAAAAATAAATCAGTTTATGATTCAACACTTACTTTTTTAAATGAGACCATACCTGATGGTTTTTATGCTGAAGATTTTTTTGAACAATACTCAGGTAAATTGAGCCAATATCTAGAAAATATTTTTAATGCACAAGAATTATTGGAAAAAAAAGAGATGATTCGACGTGGTTTAAAAGAGTATTTTGGCGAATATCATCAAGAGATTATGGTTGTTTTTCATAAAGAAAAACACATAATTATAAAAGAGAAAGCCTCAATAGACGAAAAGATAAAAAGTAGAATTGTTTTACAACTTACTGAAGAATTAAAAGCTTTAGATGAAAGCCAATTTCCAAAACCCATAAATGATCAAACTTTTATATTAGGTTCGCATGAGCTAAATAAAATTAAAGAGACAGTTGAAATTGATGATATTACATTTAGAAATTCTATAAAACTTGCTGTAAGAAGAGTATTAGGTCTACATGATAGAGATGCAATTTTTATAATACAAAACATACTCTACGTTAGAAAATTTATGATGCCGGAGGTTAAGGAAGAGAACCGTGTTGAAAGAAGACTTGATGGTTTTGATCCTGCTATTTTTGATTCAGTAAAAGAGAAATATTTCAACTTTGATATTAGTCGTGAATTAGATGAAAGGCTTGAACATCTATTTACACATGAGCTAGATTTTACTCATATTAAAAATGATTTCTTTTTAAATAATTATCTGCGTTTTTTTCAGTATGTAATTGAGGATATGGTGTATCATAAATTTCAAGAAGATAATACTGCACTTGGGTACTTTGTAAACTATTTATTGCGAGAAAACTTTGATGATATGCTACTGTTTGCAGCTTCACGTTTATCATATCTTGCATCAATTGATAGTGGTAATGCAAAAAATTTTTTAATTTACTATGATCGTTTTCAAAAAGATAGCGAGTATAATTCAAAAATTATTTTAGATTTAGCTTCAGAACAAGCTAAACATGAAGCTAATATTAGGTTACAAGAGAAACATATAGCTCAAATTAAATTAGATATAAAAACAAATTTAAGAAAAAAAGATTTACTCATAGAAGAGCAAAGACAACACACAGAAAAGTTTAATGATTTTCAAAAAACTTCACAAGCAATTCTAAATACTTTAAAGAATAATGATACACATAAAGATGGTATAAACAAACAATTTTTAAATGAGCGTGAATTAAGACTAGTTAATGAAAAAGATGCTCTTGATAGGATTACAGAACAAATTAATATTAAAGTTCAAAACTTTAAAAAAGATAGACAACTTTTAGATATTGAATTAAAAGAAGAGCTAAAAACAGAGTCAAACTTGGAATCTGAGTTTGAACCAATCATGAAAGAGTATTTAAAGGCTATGGATTGGTTGGCTAGGTCTTTAGTAGAGAAAGTTTAGGAGCGTTAAAAACTCTGTGTCAGACCGATAGAATATATTATTTTAAAGGAATGTCCTATGAAGAAATAGTTGGCATATAAAGTTGGATTTAAATGGCTAATTTGGATGTATAATATTGAACTTAATATTGATGGAGAAAATTATGCATATTGGTTTTATTATTCATGCTTGGGAAAATATTGAACCATTACAAAGTTCTACACTGACAATTATCAAAGAGTGCTTACAAAGAGACCATAAAGTGTCAATACTCTATACAAATAATCTTACAGTACGAAATAACACTGTTCATGGAATTTCTTTGACAATTAACAAAATGAGTAAAATTCCAGACAACATTACTACCTTTTATAAAAAGGTAGAATTTGATAGAAAAATGGTAGCTCTTCACGCTTTTGATTGTATTATGATACGGAAAGACCCTCCAATAAGTCCAATTGCCTTTAACTTTCTTGATGCTATCAAGGATGAAGTAGTAATAATTAATGATGTTGACGGTATTAGAAAAGCTAACAATAAACTCTATACTACAACATTCCATGACCCTAATAATCATTATCTTCCAGTCACTCATGTATCAGGAAGTAAAACTTACATTAACAAAATTATTGATGAATCACAGCATGAGAAAATGATTCTTAAGCCATTAGACGGTTCTGGTGGTCGAGGTGTGATTGTTTTAGAAAAAAATGCACGTACTAATATTAATTCACTTCTTGATTTTTATATTGATGAATCAGGTGAAAATTACGTAATTTTACAAGAGTATATTGAGGGTGCAGAAAATGGTGATGTTAGAGTTTTGATGTTAGATGGCAAACCCATTGGAGCATATCATCGTAAACCTGCTGAAGGTGAAGTGAGAGCTAATATGCAAGCTGGTGGAAGTGCTTATAAGTATACTCTTTCTGAGAGCCAAAAACGTATTTGTAAAAAAGTTGGCTCCAAGCTTGTTGCTGATGGCCTTTATTTCGTAGGACTAGATATGATTGGGGATAAAATCTTAGAGGTTAATGTTTTAAATCCTGGTGGAATTACTAATATAAATCGCCTAAATAAAGTAAAACTACAAAAACAGGTTGTTGATTTCTTGGAAGAAAAAGTTGACGAAAAAGTTGAAAAACGAATTGAATTAGAGTATCTTTTAAAACGTCTCAGTGAACTTCGTGAATAATTTGATATTTATTTACTCATAGAATATTATTATATACTATGAGTTAAATATTGGATGTGTATTATGGAGTGTTTGATTAACTAAAAAATTATGTTTATTTGAAACCTAAAATATAGTACGTATCTTTACCGTCTACTTTTTTTAGTTCTACTTTGTATTTTTCCGCCCATGTGTTAATTCTATCTCTTAAATCTTGAAGCTCTTTTTCAAATTTAGATTCACATTTAATCTTTAAATAATCTACTGAATTTGAGAGTGCTACATGTGCTTCATGCGATTGAAGTGCCATATGTAAGTCAGCTATGTGTTTAGAAATTTTGTCATAACCACGAGTATTATCAACAATGCGTTGCATTTGAGAATGTAGAGAACCGTTGTCAGAATAACCAAGTTGTGTTAACATCGCATCTAATGTCATTAAAAACCTTTATAAGTCAAATATACGAAATTCTACATTTATACACTTAAAAATTTTTTAAAAAGAGTATTGTTTTGATTGCATTTTTTGAAATTTATCATTCTCTTCTTTTAATAAATCACTAATATATGGCATCATAACCTCTTTTAAAGCCTCATCCCAATGAACAATATTTATCTCTAATATCTGCTTGTATTGATCTCTTGTTAATAAATCAGCAATTTTACTTTTTTCAAGAAATTTAAGTAGTGATTCTATCTTTTCATCATATCCCATAACATATCCCTTTTTTTAGGTGATATTTTACATTAAAAAATATATATCTATATTAAATATTAGACTTCTTCTTGCAAAACTAGTGATAAGTAATAGAGCATAAATTTATCACTTTACATTTGTAAGGCTGTGATATAATCTCAACCATGATTATAATTCCAGCACGCGCACAATCTCAACGCTTTCCTAAAAAAGTCTTAGCCGACATTGGTGGGCTTCCGATGGTTATTCGTACAGCTAAACAAGTTGAAGCACTTGACGCTGTAGTTATTGCTACAGATTCTTATGAAATAGCTTCTGTATGTCAACAGCATGGTTTTGAAGTTGTATTAACATCTGCTTCACACAAAAGTGGGACAGATAGAATAAATGAAGCTGCAACAATTTTAAAACTTAGTGATGATGAACCTGTCATAAATGTTCAAGCAGACGAGCCATTTATTGAACCATCAATTGTTGAGGCTGTAATTAATAGACTAAAGCTAGTAAAAGAGAACCAAGAGTCAAATACATTGATGGTTAGTTGTTACAACTCTATCAACTCAGAATCAGCAGATGATCCAAATTTAGTTAAAGTTGTATTAGATGCAAATCACAACGCTATCTACTTTTCAAGAAGTAAGATTCCATTTTCAAGAGATGGCATAACATCTTATTTTGGACATATTGGGATTTATGGATTTACAAAAAAAAGTTTAGAAAAATTTTGTACATTGGATGATGCACCGATTGAAGATGTAGAAAAACTAGAGCAACTTCGAGCAATTTACCATGGCTATAAGATTGCTATGGTTAAAGTGAGTAGCACTGGTTTTGGAATTGATACTCCTGAGGATTTAGAACGAGCTAAGGCAATATTTTTAAAATGACTTTAAAAGATGCTTTGGGTCTATATGAATTAGATCTTTTTACTTTAGGAAAAATGGCGGATGAAAAACGTCAAGAATTTCATGGAAAAAAGAGTTACTTCAACATAAATCGTCACATTAATCCTACTAATATCTGTGTAGATGTTTGTAAGTTTTGTGCATATAGTGCAACTAGAAAGAATCCAAATCCATACACTCTAAGCCATGAAGAAATTTTAGATACTGTAAAGCAAAGTGTTGGACGTGGAGCTAAAGAGGTTCATATTGTCTCAGCTCATAATGCAGAGGCTGGGCTTGAGTGGTACCTTGAGATGTTTAGTGCCATAAAAAGTGAATTTCCAAATATTCATATAAAAGCTTTGACTGCGGCTGAAATTCATTTTCTCTCAATAACATACAATAAAAGTTATGATGAGATTATAGATTTAATGGTAGAAAATGGAGTTGATTCCATGCCAGGTGGTGGAGCTGAAATTTTTGATGAGGGTGTTAGAGATTTTATCTGTAAAGGTAAAGTAAACTCACAGCAGTGGATAGAAATTCATAAGCTATGGCACAAACGTGGGCGAAAGTCTAACGCGACAATGTTGTTTGGACATATTGAAAATAGAGAACATAGAGTAGATCACATGCTAAGACTTCGAGCTTTGCAAGAGGAGACTGGTGGCTTTAATGCATTTATTCCTCTTGTTTATCAGATGCAAAATAACTATTTAAATGTAAAAGAGGCAATTACTGCACATGAGATTCTAAAGACTATGGCAATTAGTCGTTTAGTCTTAGAGAATATTCCAAACTTGAAAGCTTACTGGGTAACTTCTACTATTAATTTAGCTCTTCTTTCACAAGAGTTTGGCGCGAATGATTTAGATGGAACAATTGAGAAAGAATCAATAAATTCAGCAGCTGGTGCTAATAGCGCCAATGGTATGGCACTAAATGAGTTTGTAACAATGATTAAAGATAGTGGATTTACTCCGATAGAGAGAGATAGTTTATATAACGAACTAAAGGAGTGGTAGCTGAATATTTCAGTTGTCATTCCAACATACAATCGTCACAATACTATAAAACGTGCGATTGATTCTGTACTAAATCAAACTTTTAATGTAAGTGAAATAATTGTTATTGATGATGGTTCAACTGATGATACATTAGAAATATTAAAAGCTTATGGTGAAAAAATAAAAATATTTTCACAACCTAATAGTGGTGTTTCTGTATCTAGAAATTTAGGAATTAAAAAAGCAAAATATGACTGGGTGGCTTTTTTAGATTCTGATGATGAGTGGATAGATACGAAGTTAGAAAAACAAGCTCAGTTCCACTCATTAAACAAAGAGTCAAAATTTAGTTACACTGCTGAACTTTGGGTAAGAGATGAAAAGCGTGTAAATCAGTCAAAGAAGTTTGAACAATTTAGTGGTGATATTTTTGATAAGATTCTAACACATACAACTATTGGTGCATCGACAGTTATAATGCACAGAGATATTTTTGAATATGTTGGTCTGTTTGATGAAGAGTTAGAAGTTTGTGAAGATTATGACCTTTGGTTGAGAGTTGCAAAAAAGTATACTATTTCACTCTTAGAAGAGAAATTAACCATTAAGTATGGCGGACATAGTGATCAACTCTCGACTAAGTATTGGGGAATGGATAGATTTCGTATTCGTGCATTAGCTAAACATAAAGAGAGTACTGAAGCAAAAAAAGTTTTAACTCAAAAGTGTGAACAGCTAAAAGCTGGTGCAATAAAACATGAAAATATTGAACTTCAAAAGGAGTGTGAGTGGTATCTAAAACAGAACTCTTAAAAACACGTTTTGGACATAGTGGATTTAGGGAGTTTCAAGAAGAGGCTGTTGATGCACTTTTAGAAAATCGTGACCTTTTGATGATTTTGCCAACTGGTGGTGGAAAATCTCTTTGTTATCAACTTCCAACCGCGCTTATGCGAGGTACAACCGTAGTTGTCTCTCCACTACTTGCTTTGATGCACGATCAAGTTGTAGCTCTGCGTGCACTTGATTTTAATGCCCATATGTTAGCCTCTATTCAAAGTAGCGATGAGAATGCAGATGTATTGAGACAATTAAGACAAGGAAAATTAGATTTTTTATATGTCGCACCAGAACGGCTTGCTGATGGATTTTTATTAGATTTACTTAGTCGAATAGAGGTAAACTTTTTTGTTGTTGATGAAGCGCATTGTGTTAGTGAGTGGGGACATGAGTTTAGAGATGATTACAGGAAGCTTCATCGTTTGCGTGAACTGTTTGCTAATGTTCCAATAGCAGCGTTTACTGCAACTGCTACAACAAAAGTTCAAGCAGATATTGCAATGCAATTAAAATTAAATAATCATGTAGAACTGCGTGGTGAAGTTTTTCGTGATAATCTTTTAATAAATGTACGCCGTCGTCAAAAAAATGGACGCGCTCAGCTCATAGATTTTTTAAAGGCTCACAAAGATAGTAGTGGCATAGTCTATACATTTACAAGAAAAGAGACTGAACAGGTTGCACATTTTTTAAGTGACAAAGGTTATAGTGCAAAAGCTTACCATGCTGGACTTAGTAGTGATGTTAGAAACGAAGTCTATCACGATTTTGTACATGATAAGATTGATATTGTAGTCGCTACAATTGCTTTTGGTATGGGAATAGATAAGAGTAATATCCGTTTTGTTGTACATATGAGCCTTCCTAAGACATTAGAGAACTATTACCAAGAGATTGGTCGTGCTGGGCGTGATGGTGTTAATGCAGAGGTACTTTTACTTTTTAATGCAGGTGATGAACTCTCAAGAAGAGAGCTAATTAATAAATTACCAGATACTCCGTACAAACAGTTGGCTTTTAATAAGCTAGATCAATCTTACCGTTTTGCACTTGGTTCTGAATGTCGTCATAAAACAGTTGCAAAATATTTTAATGATGAGATTGAAGATTGTAAAGATAAATGTGACAATTGCCAAAGAGGTGAAGTTGATAAAAGTGATATAACTGTAGATGCTCAAAAGTTACTCTCAACTGTTTACAGATGTGAGCAGAATTTTGGACAAAATTACATAATTGATGTCCTTCGTGGTTCTACTGTTGCAAAGATAAAACAAAACTCTCATGATGAGCTTAGTGTTTATGGCATTGGTAAAGAGAGAAGTAAAAATGAGTGGGATGCAATTGCAGAACGACTTTTTGAAGTTGGAGCGCTGGAGCGAAATGAGTATAGAGCGCTACAGATTTCAGAAGTTGGTCAACAAATTTTAATAAAAAAACAGACTTTAGATATTAATAGTGAACGCCTAGTAAAAATAGAAAAAATAACGCTACAATCTGAAGATGAACAGTTAAGCTCACCAAATTTTGATAAATTTCGCGCTCTTAGAAAAGAGATTGCAGAAGATAGAGGGGTTCCAGCTTACATTGTATTTAGTGACAAAACTCTCAAAGAGATGGCAAATAGATTGCCAACTACAAAAGATGAGATGTTGCAAGTTAGTGGCATTGGTGAGGTTAAATTTGAGAGATATGGTGATGAATTTTTAGAGTTGTGCGAGAATTTGAAATAATTTCTAAATTCAAAGCTATAATTGCAAGAAGTATAATATACAAACTATAAGGTCTAATTAAATGTCAAAATTCTTTTCAACACTGCAACAGTTTCGCTCTTTCTATTTTCAAAATAGTCCTAAAAACATAGAAGAGGCTATTGAGTATTTTGCTATTTTTGGTGGAATGGGTTGGAGTGTTGACACCTCTAAGTCACTTGAGACTTTGATTGAAGAAAAAGTTTTAAAAAATTATAGATATATTCATGGTGATATTACAAAAATCACTCAAAGTAACAATCTCTACCACTCTTTACTTAGTGCAATTGCAACAAGTGATAGACGTGAGCATGCTGCTTTTAGAAAAACTAAGGCATCTCGTAAAGATGGCGAAGAGGCAATAGATTTTCTTATGGACAATGATCTTTTAGAGATGGATAAACCACAACTTCGTACAGACAAAAATGCAGATATTTCAAACAAACTTCATTTTACACTTCCATTTATGCGTTTTTGGTTCTCTTCCATCTCTCCTTATTATAAGGGCATAAAAGATGGTGATTACACAGAGGTAAAAGCTCAATTTGAAAATCGTAAGCAAGAGTTCTCTAAATATATTTATGAGAGATTGGTGCTAGAACTTATAAAAAGAAGCTTTACAGATGATCCAATTGAGAGAATTGGCTCTTATTGGGATAGTAGTGTAGAGATTGACATTTTTGCAAAGACAAAATCTGGTAAAACTATTGCTGGTAGCTGGAAATTTTCAAAATCAAAAGCTAATAAATCTGAACTTACTAAGTTAAAAGAGAAATCTATAGAAGCTGGACTAAATGTGGATAAATTTATAATTTTTTCCAAAAGTGGTTTTTCAAAAGAGCTTAAGAGTGAAAAAAGTGAAACTTTAATGCTACTCTCTTTTAAGAACTTTAATAGACTTATAGAAAATTTAACCTCTGATGACCTCATTGAAAATAGAAATAAAAAGTATTAACTTTGAGCAGGCGTAATAAAAACTCTCAAAAAGTTGTTTCAACTAAGAACAGTTTTACAGAAAAGGACTTTTTGATAACAACTCCAAAGGAGATGAAAAGACGTGGTATTGAACAACTTGATATTATCCTCATTTCTGGAGATGCGTACATTGATTTACCTTTTATTGGTGTAGCCGTTGTTGGTCGTATGCTTGAAAAATGGGGGTATAGTGTTGGAATTATTGGGCAACCTTCGGTTGATGACGATAGAGATATTGGTCGTTTAGGTGAGCCTAAACTATATTGGGGTGTTAGTGGTGGAAGCATTGATTCAATGGTTGCAAACTATACAGCAACAAAGAAGTTTAGAAATTCAGATGATTATACACCAGGTGGAAAGAACACTAAGCGTCCAGATCGAGCTGTTTTAGTCTATTCAAACTTAATTAGAAGGTTTTTTAAAGATACAGCCCCAATTGTACTTGGTGGTATTGAGGCTAGTTTGCGCCGTGTTACACATTATGATTACTGGACCAATAAACTTAGAAAACCGATACTCTTTGATTCAAAAGCAGATATTTTAATTTATGGAATGGGTGAGCAGGCCATTAAAGATTTGACTTTAGCACTTAAAGAAAAACGAAGCTATAAAAAAATAAGAGGAATTTGCTATATATCTAAAGAACCAGTTAAAAAGTATCATCAGTTACCAAGTCATGCTCAGTGTTTAGAAGATAAAGAGAAATATATAGACCTGTTTGATCTTTTTTACGACAATAATGACCCAATAGCTGCAACTGGACTATGTCAACAAGTAGATAGCAGGTACAGTATACAAAACCCACCGTGTGACTACTTGAATGAGGATGAAATGGATGGTATGTCATCAATGCCATATACTCGCGAACTGCATCCTTTTCATAAACCAGAAGGTAAAGTAAAGTGTTTAGAGACTATAAAATTTTCAATTATGACTCATCATGGATGTTGGGGTGAGTGTAATTTCTGTGCAATTGGTGTGCATCAAGGACGTACAATTCGTACACGTAGTGAAGAATCAATTTTAAAAGAGGCTAATGACTTTAATACTTACACAGATTACAAAGGAATTATTTCAGATGTTGGTGGACCAACGGCAAATATGTATGGTTATGAGTGTAATAAGAAGCTAAAACTTGGAACATGTGATCATCAGCGCTGTGTTGATTCTAAACATTTGTGTAGCTCTATGAAAGTAAATCATGAGAGGAACATTAATTTACTTAGAAGAATTCGTAAAGTCCCCGGTGTAAGAAAAGCTTTTGTAGCAAGTGGAATTAGGTACGATTTAATCTCTGAAGATAAACCACATGGCTATAGCTACTTAAAAGAGTTGGTTAAACACCATATTTCTGGTCAGATGAAAGTAGCACCTGAACACACCCAGCAACATGTTCTTGATTTAATGGGAAAACCTGGAAAACAGACTCTAATTGACTTTAAAAAGTTGTATGATAAACTCAATAAAGAAGAGGGTAAACAGCAGTTCTTAACCTACTATTTAATCGCAGCACACCCAGGGTGTGAAGAGAAAGATATGCATGAGCTTAAACGTTTCACATCAGAAGAGCTAAAAATGACACCTGAACAAGCACAAGTATTTACACCAACACCTGGAACATACTCAGCAGTTATGTACTACACAGAGATGGATCCTGTTACAAGGAAGAAAATCTTTGTAGAAAAAGATACTCAAAGAAAAGAGAAACAAAAGCGTATTGTAGTTCAAAAAGAGAGGTCATACGGTGGCGGTTTTGCTTCGTAAGGTTTTTTGTTAAATTATGGAATCTGCACAAAATAGTAGGAAGTATTTTATATGGATGATTGTCGCTATGATTTTTTGGGGCATCGCTTGGACGGTTGGTAAAGTAGCAGCTGAACATTCAAATGCACAAGTGGCAGCATTTTGGCGTTATGCTATCTCTTTTATAGCTATTATGCCAATTATTTGGTATATGAAAATACCACTTAAAACTGACAGAGTAGGGCTTTTATATATGCTTATCGCTGGAGTATTAACATCTCTATTTAACTATTTTTTCTTTGCTGGACTTTCACATGGACAAGCAGGTTATGGTGGGACGATGGTAACCTCTCTTGCTCCTATTATTACGTACATTCTTTCTATCTTTATTTTGGGTACAAAGGTCTCATCTAGACAAGTCATTGCACTCTCTATAGGAATTTTAGGTGCGCTAATTCTTCTTCGTGTGCCGTATGATGGTTTTGGATTTTTTAACGCTGAGAGTTCATATTTTCTAGGATGTGCAGTAATATGGGCATTTGTGACTGTCATTGCTCAAAAGGCTGCAAAAAAAGTACATTTAATGTTTTATACATTTGTAGTCTTTGGGATTACAGCTTTGATAAATATGCTTTTTGCTCTTCCTTACCATCCATTTGATTTTTATGCTTATGATGGAGTGTTTTGGTCTACAATTATTTTTATAGGGGTGATTCCTGGTGCATTTAGTACGGCTCTATATTTTGTTTCAGCAGGTAAGGTGGGAGCGCACAGAACAGGAGTTTTTATGTTTATAGTTCCTGTTGGTGCAATAGTTTCAAGCTGGATAATTTATTCAGAAACATTAGCACTATCTACACTTGTAGGGTGTATGTTAGCATTTTTAGCAGTAATATTGTTTAATATGAAAAACTCTTCTGCGCATTAATAGTTCTACCAATATAGATAATTATAGGTGTTAGTGAACGTAGTTTTTCAAAAAAGACACTCTCTTTTTTTGAAACTTCTTCTAGGTTGGAAATAATTTTAGTTGCGTTTTCTGTTGTTCCTTGACTTAAAAATGCTATTGGTAAATCGTGAGGAAAACCTATCTCTAAAAGATGTGTAACAATTATTTTTGTGTTGTGCGCACCCATCATTATAATTAGGTTCTCTCTTTCATGAAAGTGAGTGACAATTGCTTTAAAAATATTAATATCATGCCCTGTAATTGTCCGATAAGCATCGCTATAATTTCTGTCGATTAGTGCAATGTTAAAACTCTCAGGTACTGCAGTTGTAGAAGATACTCCTGAGATTACTTCAACATCTATACCATGCTGATTAAGAAAATTTATCTCTTCGTAACCTCTACCAAATACAAAAGGAGTTCCTCCTTTTAGTCTAACAACTAATTTGTCCTCTTTCGCATATTTTAAAATAAGTTCATTTATCTCATTTTGAATTAGTAGATGTTTATCTTTACGTTTACCTACATTTACAGTAATTACATCTTTTTTACAAAAATAGAGAGACTCAATATTTACAAGAGCGTCATAAAGTACAACATCTGCTTGTTCTAAAATCTTTACAGCTTTAAGTGTAAGAAGCTCAACATCACCAGGGCCAGCACCAACGAGGTATACATTTGTTTTTTTCATGGCGCTATTTTACTATGATTTAGCAGGTATTGTGTTTTTTGTTATAGCAAGTTTTAAAACTTCTTCAAGTTTTTTATCTTCACTTTCAGAATTTATTTTATTCCTTAACCTGTTAGCTACATAATTAATAGTCTCATCAGTTGGACTTTCATGCTTTTTAGGAAGTCTTCCAAATAGTTGTGTTAGTAAATCCTTCCAAATATTTTTTGCATCTGAAAACTTCTTTTTAAAAATATAAACATATACAAAAAAGAGAGCTAGTGTAATTGAGCGTATCGTAATATGTACAAGAGATTGAAATGTTTGAAATCTAAAAAAGAGTTCTCTATTCTCAAATGAAAGAACTAATTTAATACGGTTGATTAGCATCTTTTGTGCTCTTGGATTTAAATATTCAATTTTGTTAACTATATTTGTTATTCGCTCTGTTAGTTCCTCTTTTCTTTTAATCACCGCAAAAAATATCACGCTAAAAAGTAGTGTAAAAAACAGAACATACAAAACTATATAAAAGTTATTTTTTATATAAAACGGAACTTCACTTACATTTGCAGGGTAGAGATAATTTAAGTTTGTATCTTTTTCTGTCTTTTTGGGCTGTACAGGCTTTTTAACTTCAATAGGTTTTTCTACAGTTACATTCTGCTCTGTTACAGCTACAATATTTTTTATTTGCTCTTCTTTCTTGTTGATAATGTTGTTTATCATCTCTCTTGTAGTAGATACAGTATCGTTAAAACTATTTTGAATAGATTTATAATCAATAAAAAATGCAAATCCAATTAATAGTGCTACAACAAGATATTTAGATATAAAAAATTCAATTTTCTTAAAGTATCTGTTATAGCAGTTTGCTACAATTGATTCATAGACGCTGATTTTAAAGTGTCTATTTAAACTGTTTTTATTTGATGGAACTTTTATGGTGTTATTAAAAATCTTTTGCAAATACTCAGATGCTAACTCTTGAGCACTTTCTATTTTTAAATTACCATTGCTAACTTGGTAATTACGTGCAATTGCATCTTTTACTTTTGGAGTATCTACTCCCATAACTATAATCAAATTTTTAATTTCACTCAGATAATTAACTGTTTTTAGTATTTCCATAATTTCACCATCGCTACATCTATCTAAGTCATCGATGAAAAGAACAACACGCTGTGAGGTAATACTTAGTAGTTCATTTAAAGCATTTACAAACTCTTGACGTAGACCAATTTGTGCGTTTGGTCTGTTTAGTTTAAAGGCTTTCTCTAAATGCTTTAGATAGTTTTTTATCTGCGCGGTTTCAGCAGAGAGCTTTTTTGTTAAATATAAAAAGTACAATATTGCTAAGGGGATGTTACTTAGCTCTGTGTTGTTTGAAATTAAAAAAGAGATAATTATTAAAATAGTTAAAATGATTAGATGGTCAGGTTTTGTTAATACTCTTTTTATAAAGAGATTTATTCTAAAAGCTACATTTGAAAATGAAAAAAACGGTGGAACTAGTTTTGCATAAAAGTTCTCAATTAAATTAGCCAAAATATGCTCTTCATTTTGGTGATACCAAACATTAAAAAATATGCTTTGAACTCCAAATGCTTCTATTCTATTTTTAACCATGTTCATAATGGAAGATTTACCACTCCCCCATGCACCATCAATTACAATGCTAAATGGAGCAGTAGTTTCGTGAGAAGTAATGAGTGAAGCAAGAGCATCAACAAGAGGTCTGTAACCATATCTATCTTCATGACTATGTTCAATTGCTTTATCATTTCCAAAATTATTTGAGATGTTCTCTTTATATGTTATAGATTTGTAAAAGAAAAAGGCAATCAAAGCTCCAAAAACAAACATAAAGTTAAAAACTATGTAGGTAAGTAAGCCTAGTTCATTTCTATATGTAAGTGGGATTACTCTGTTTTTTTTAACATCTATCTTAACAATTATGCCATTTTGACCAACAGCTAAAGCATGGTTTTTATCAAGTTTTATTATTGAATAATAATTAATATCGTAGTAATGTTCTTTATCTATTAATTGTTTCCAACTCTTACCAAAATCAGAAGATGATAAAATAGTGCCACTTTTTCCAACCGCAATTAGACGATTATCTAAAGATGTAATTGAAAAAAGCCAAGCAGTGCTATTAGAGCTCTCTTTTTTCCAACTCTTACCAAAATCAGAAGATGTTAAAATAGTGCCACTTTTTCCAACCGCAATTAGACGATTATCTAAAGATGTAATTGAATAAAGCCAAGCAGTGCTATTAGAGCTCTATTTTTTCCAACTCTTACCAAAATCAGAAGATGATAAAATAGTGCCACTATCTCCAACCGCAATTAGACGATTATCTAAAGATGTAATTGAAAAAAGCCAAGCAGTGCTATTAGAGCTCTCTTTTTTCCAACTCTTACCAAAATCAGAAGATGTTAAAATTGTGCCACTATCTCCAACCGCAATTAGACGATTATCTAAAGATGTAATTGAAGAAAGCGAAGCAGTGCTATTAGAGCTCTCTTTTTTCCAACTCTTACCAAAATCAGAAGATGATAAAATAGTGCCACTTTTTCCAACCGCAATTAGACGATTATCTAAAGATGTAATTGAATAAAGCCAAGCAGTGCTATTAGAGCTCTCTTTTTTCCAACTCTTACCAAAATCAGAAGATGATAAAATAGTGCCACTTTTTCCAACCGCAATTAGACGATTATCTAAAGATGTAATTGAAAAAAGCCAAGCAGTGCTATTAGAGCTCTCTTTTTTCCAACTCTTACCAAAATCAGAAGATGTTAAAATTGTGCCACTATTTCCAACCGCAATTAGACGATTATCTAAAGATGTAATTGAATAAAGCCAAGCAGTGCTATTAGAGCTCTCTTTTTTCCAACTCTTACCAAAATCAGAAGATGATAAAATAGTGCCACTTTTTCCAACCGCAATTAGACGATTATCTAAAGATGTAATTGAAAAAAGCCAAGCAGTGCTATTAGAGCTCTCTTTTTTCCAACTCTTACCAAAATCAGAAGATGATAAAATAGTGCCACTCTCTCCAACAGCAATTAGACGATTATCTAAAGATGTGATGGAATTTATATTTGTTAAAATATTCTGTTTTTTTGCAAAAGTGTTGTACTCTTGCAAGTAATATGGTTGTGGGAGATTATACCTTTTAAACCAACTCTCATTTTTTGGTTTTATAGACTCTTCGTAAGCATTGTAAAAGAGAATTACTCCAAGTAGTGTGATGATAATTAGAGTGAAGTATTTCATTGTATGTTATCTCTTTCTATTTTATAATAAGCTCATTTTTTATTGGTATTATTTTACTATTAATCAACTTTAGGTAGAATTCGCGCATGAAACATTTACGAGGGTTTACTAAGAGGTACTTTTCTTTAGCAGTTATTGCTATGTACTCTACACTTTTTAAACTTACTAGAAATGAATCAAACTTTCAATATCACAAAGCATCTTACGAATTTCAAGAGTATAAAACTTCTCCTCCATCTTTTCTTTAATTACACAACAAATAATTTAATTAGGAAAATGATGAACAGTAAAATAAAATTAAGCCTTTTGGCTACCGCTTTAGTTGCATCGTATGCAGATGCTAAAATTACATTAGACACTATTACAGTTACAAGTGCTACAAAGAGTGAGCAGAGTATAAAAGATGTTACATCAAACATCGAAGTAGTAACAAGTCAAGAGATTGAAGATAAACATATAACGACTGTACCAGAAGCGCTAAATCAACTTAGTGGAATTAGTTTAATTAGTAATGGTGGTTTGGGAAAGGCTGCTTCAGTTTTTGTTAGAGGGTTTGATAACAAGCGAGTTTTAGTACTTATTGATGGCATTAGGTATAACGATGTAGCTAGTATTGGTGGTGCTCCATTTGAGCATTTAATGATAGATGATGTTGAAAAAATAGAGCTTGTAAAAGGAGCTCAGTCTGGAATTTGGGGAGCTGACGCTAGTGCTGGTGTTATAAACATAATTACAAAAATGCCAGAAGATGGACTTCATGCTTCATTAAACAGTGAATTTGGTAGCTTTTCAACAAAAAAATATGGAGCAATGGCTTCATATAAAAAAGATAACTTCTATCTGAGAGCTAGTACTCAAAAAATAGATACTGATAGCTTTAGTGCGCTTGCTCCAAGAGGTAGAGATGTTGATAGTTTTGAAGATGATGGTTATAAAAATTTAACTACAAGTCTAAAGCTTGGGTATAAATTTAATGAAGAGAATAAAATGGACTTGTCTCATAGAATAATCGATGCAGATAATGAGTATGATGGTTACAAAGCACCTGATGCAGTTCTATATTCAACTACAAAAGATAAATTTAGTAATATTAAGTATCAAAATAAAAACTCATATGCTACTACAGATATATATTTTAATAAATCAGTTTTTAATAGAGACTATCCACAAGGTTTTACAAAAGAGTTTGATGGTGTTGTTAATGAGTATGGTCTGAAGTCACACATTCCTTACATGAACGAGAGCTCATTTTTAGTCGCGGGGATTGATTATAAAACTTTTGAGCATAAAAACGCAATTGCAAAAAAATACAATAACAAAGCAATCTTCCTTACTAATAGCAATAAGATAAATGGTGGAAAAACAGATATAACTGAGTCTATTAGAGTAGATAGATATAGCGCGTTTGATAATAAGACAACAGGGAAAGTGGGATTAAAACATAACTTTAGTGAAGAACTTTTTGCAACTGCTAATGCTGGTACTGCATACAACGTACCAACACTATATAATCTATATTCTGTATATGGAAATGCAAATTTAGATGCTGAAGATACACTCTCTATTGATTTTACAATTGGCTATAAAGATATAAAAGTTACATATTTTTACAACACAGTTGATGAGATGATAGATTATGACTTTACAACAAAAAAGTACGCAAATATTTCTGGTAAGTCAAAATTAAAAGGTTTTGAACTCTCTTATAAAAAGACTTTTATAGAAGATTTTCTTCTTTCAACTAACTACACACTTCTTTCTGCAAAAGATAACTCAGGTAAAGATTTAAGAAGACGTGCCAAAGAGAATTTGAAATTTGCTCTTGATTACTATGGTTTTGAAGATGCTCATATTGGAATAAATGGTGAGTATGTTGGTAAAAGATATGATGATAGTGCAAAAACGAAGCAGACAGGAAAATATACGCTTTTAAATTTTACAGCAAATTATGATTTTACTAAAAATGTAAATTCCTTTTTAAAAGTTGAAAACTTAACAGATAAATATTATCAGAGTGTTGATGGATATGCATCTAGTTCAAGAGCATTTTATGCTGGGTTAAAGGTTAAATTTTAATGACAAAATTATTATTACTTTTTTTATTATCAGCTTTTGGTTATGCAAATAATATTGCTATTACTATTGATTATGGTCAAAAGAGAGCTAATAAAAAAATATGACATTGACATATAAGATTTCAGCTTGTTATTAAAATATTTTTTATTATTTTCTATGGCAATATCTCTTAGTGCAGACAAAAGAGTTGTTGCTCTTAGTCCCTCTATTAATGAGATAATCTATGCCCATGGAAGTGGGAAAGATATTGTAGGTAATACTACATTTTGTACGTATCCAGAAAATGCAAAAACAAAAACAAAAGTTGGGGGATATTTTTCCCCATCTTTAGAAAAGATTCTAAGCCTTAAACCAGATATTGTAATTATGCAAAAAAGTAGTATCGCAATGTCTAAAAAACTGTTGAGACTTGGAGTTAAAACAAAAGTTTTAAGTCTAAAAAGTTTAGAAGATATTAAAAATAGTATTAGAGATATTGGTAAGATTTTAGGCAAAGAGAAACAATCAAAACAGATTCTAGATGAGTTAGAACATAGACTTGAAGAGACTAAAAATATAGTAAAAGATAAAAAAATATTGATGGCTATTGGACACAATTTAACTTTAAATAAAAGAATTTTTGTTGCAGGTCAAAATCTATACTTTGATGACATAATAGAACTTAGTGGCAATAAAAATGCTTTTCAAAGTAGTAGAGAGGGGCAACCCGTCTTAAATATGGAAAATATTATTGCAGCAAATCCAGATATTGTAATTTTATTAGCTCCATTTACTAAAGATAAAGGACTAACCAAAGAGCAGTTGATTAAACCATGGTTAGAACTACCTATAAATGCTAAAAAAACAGAAAGTATTTATATTTTAGATAAACATTATGCTGGAATTTCAAGTGATAGATTGAGGCATTTTTTAAAAGATTATGCAAGTTTTTTATATGATTACAAATCAAGGGGAAATAAATGATAAATATTTGTATAAGCGCGATTGCATCAAATGAGGGAAAAACAATACTTACAACTGCATTACTTCACCATTTTAAAAAGTCTGTTCGTCCATTTAAAATTGGACCGGACTTCATAGACCCGCAGTTTCATAAAAAAGTTTGTGCAACTGATAGTGTGAACTTAGATACTTTCATTATGAAAAAGAGTCAAGTACAATGGCTTTATAATAACTACAGTGATAAAAAAGTCTCCATCTTAGAGGGAGTAATGGGTTTTTATGATGGTGAGGACAAAGGATGTAGTGCTTATGGTGTTACAAAACTTTTAAATGTACCAACAGTTTTAATACTAAATGGTAGAGGAAGTTACATAACTGTTAGTGCAGTTCTTAAGGGGCTTAAAACTTATAAAAAAGATAATACTATTAAAGCTGTTGTTATAAATAAACTAAATTCAGCTGGACATTATGAACTAATAAAAAGACAGATTGAAAAAGATTTTTCAGATGTTAAAGTAGTTGGTTGGATTCAAAATGGATTAGAAACACTACAAGATACACATTTGGGTTTAGATTTAAATGATTTAGAGAAGATTGATAGTATTAGTAAAGATGTACTAAAGCATATAGATTTAGAAAAAATTGAAAAAATTGGTCATACTAAGAGAGTGAAAAATATTAAGTATCCATTTAAAAAGTATAAAAAAGTAGATAAAACGATAGCTATTGTAAATGATGTAAATTTTTCATTCTTGTATTATGATAATCTGCAATTTTTAAAAGAGTCATTTAAAAGTGTTGTTTTAGTAGATTCAACTAAAGATGAAAAAATTCCAAACAATAGCGATGCTATTTTTATCTGTGGTGGATATGTTGAGACCTATGAAGCCTATAATAGAGTGAAAAATTCTAATAAATTTAAAGAGTCATTAGTTGAACATAGTAAATCTAAAAAGATTTATGCAGAATGTGCTGGACTTTTGTATCTAGGTAATCGTGTTGATGAAAAACAGATGAGCTCTATATTAGATGTAGACTTTACAAAAAAGAGCAGATTTGCAAGAATGGGTTATTACTACAATGAAGATAATGTGAAGGGACACAGTTTTCATTATAGTGATGTAATAGATTCAAATAATAGTAACTCATTTGATGTTCTATCTAAAGTTAAAGGTGGAGATGGAAGAGATGGGAGTTGGCAAAGTGATAACAAAAAAGCATTTGGAACTTTTTTACACACAATGTTTAGAGGAAATGTAAAACTTTTGAAAGACAGATTTTAACTTAATGCTCAAACTTGAAAATTACAGCAGTAAGATTCTGAGTAACATCTCTTTATATATTGAGAATAAAAATCTAATAGTTTTAGGCGCAAACGGTGCAGGTAAGACGACTTTAGCAAAAGTTTTATCTGGTGTTATTACGAGTGAAAATATAGAGTTTGAAACTCCTCGGACTAAGTTTGTTAATTACATTCCCTCTTACTTAGAAATTTTTGATGATTTTTTAAATGTACGTGAATTTTTACAGTTGAGTCATTTGCATGGCGCTCAAACTATTGATGAGGTGTTACACCTTTTAGAGATTGAACATTTAAAAGATAAATCTTGTAAAAATTTAAGTAGTGGTGAATCACAACTTTTACTCATTGCAAGCTCAATTTTACATGGTGCAAAATATACAATCTTAGATGAGCCAACATCAAATTTAGATCCAAAAAAAGTGAAGATGGTTTATGGAGTTTTAAAAGATGAAAATTTACTACAAAACAAGATTATAATAACTCATAATCTGCACCTTGCTTATAAGCTAGGTTTTGATGTTGTCTATATTGAAGATGGAAAAATTAATTTTATTGGCACAAATGAGCAGTTTTTTAGTAGTGAGAATTTACATAAAGTTTTTGAGGGTAGTGTTAAGAAAATAGATGAAAATATAGTGATTGCTTTATGAAAATATTTTTAATTGTTTTATCATTAGCCATTATCGCGGTTGCACCATTTTTTGGACAGATTGATTTATCTTTAAAAAATCTTTTAGATATTAGTACAACAGATTATAAAATATTTTTTGACTTAAGAGTACCGAGAGTTTTACTGGCTTTTTTTGTTGGTGCTATTTTGGCACTTAGCGGACTAGTGTTTCAAACAATATTTAGAAATCCAATGAGTACTCCTTTTACTCTTGGGGTTGCAAGTGGGGCGACTCTATTTACAGCTATTGGTATAATCATTGGACTTAGCGCATTTATCTCTTTATTTGCATTTTTGGGTGCAGTTATTACGATTATAGTACTTTTTATGATTTCTGCTAGATTTAAAACTTACGAGACATCATCTATGCTTTTAGTGGGTATTGCACTCTCATTTTTTTATAGCGCATCTTTAATGATTGTTTTTTTTCTGAGTGACTTACAAGAGAATTATGAAATAGTTCGTTTTACAATGGGTAGTTTAGATGTTGTAGGATTTAATGAAGTCTACTTAGTAACCATAGCAGGTATATTTTTATTTAGTTTAGTAAAAAAACAGAGTTATCATATTAAGCTTTTGCTCACATCTCATGAGTTCGCATTTTTAAAAGGTGTGAATGTAAAAAAGACAAATTATATACTGCTACTTAGTGTTTCTGTTGCAGTTGGCATAAGTGTTAGTGTTACAGGGCCAATTGGTTTTGTAGGACTTATAATTCCACATATCTTAAAAAACATGATGCGCCAAAGTGCAGATAAGTTGATACTCCCAATATTCTTTTATGGAGGAGTGTTTTTAGTTTTGTGTGATGTAATTGCTAGAAACCTCTCAACTGCTTCAGATATTCCTATTGGTGTTGTTACAGCCTTTATTGGAACACCGTTTTTTATATACTTAATTATTAGTCGTAAGAGACAGAACTAATTATGGGTGTGAAAACTTCATTAACACTAGAAAAAGCTAATTTACTTTTTAAAGAGTATTCATTTGAGAGAATTGTGCCTTCAAAAGATGGAATTAGTGATACTACCTATTTGGCTTTTAGCTCTGTAGGGGGTTATGTCATTAAATATTATGAAAGCGCTAGACAAGAAGAGATAGATGCTGAAGAGGAGTTATTGAAAAGTTTGTACAATCACGGTTTGAAAGTAAATTCTGTCTTAGCAGAGAGTGAAAACAGTAGAAGATGGAAACTGTTTAGTTATATAGATGGGAAAAGTATTTTACGTCCTAACTTTGTAGAGATTAGGCAAATTGCAATTTTTTTGGCAAAAATGCATAGATTTACTAAAGCAGATAGAAGTGTAAAAAATGTATTTGATGCAAAAAAAATTAAAGAAGAGTTGCAAATTGTAAAGAGAGAGAATATCAAAGTCTATCATCAAATCAAAGAACTTGAACAGATGTCGTTTAGTGATAAGATTGGCATTATTCACGGAGACCTATTTACAGATAATGCAAAGTTTGTATCAAACAGGTTAAGTGGTGTATTCGACTTTGTTGAATCAGGTAGAGGCAGTATCATTCAAGATGTTGGGGTTACAGCTTTAAGTTGGACGTCTGGTAGTTTAGCTAAGAGAAATTATTTTTTGAACTGCTACAACAGTGCTTCAAAAGTGAAACTTAGCAGGAAAGAGTTAAAGAGTGGAATGCATTTTGGCGCTCTATATTATGCTATGAGTCGTTTCAATGGTCAAAAGTTAGATTATAGAGAGTTGTTAAAAAAGTGTAGGGATTTAGTATGAAGCATGGTGGAAATATTTTTGAATTTGCAAAAAATTGTGAGTGTAGTGAAAAAGAGGTGATAGATTTTTCATCTAACATAAATCCAAGAACACCAGCACATTCATTTAAAGGTGTAAATATCTCACCATATGCCGAACCAACGTATGAGGCTTTACATGAGAAACTTGCATCAGTATATAAGCTAGAGAGTTCTCAAATTGCTCTATACAATGGTGCTTCTAGTGCAATATTTTCTCTTTTTGAGATGTTAAAGCCTAAAGTCTCATATCTGTATGCACCACTATATGGTGAGTACGAGAGAGCTGCATCTTTACACTCTAAAGAGATTAAACTATCCAATCGTTTTGAAAATATTTATGAACACCCTCCAAAAAAAAGTTTGGTCGTCTTTGTGAATCCTTCAACTCCAGATGGAAAATATTATGATTTAGATAAGTTGTTTACAATTTGGAAAAAGCAAAAGTGCAGAGTGCTTATTGATGAATCGTTTTTGGCATTTAGTTCTAAGAAGAGTATTAGAAAATTAATCTCTAATAATAAAAATCTTTATGTAGTTCAGTCACTTAGTAAAATTTATGGATGTGCTGGTATTAGAATCGGTGCTCTATTTTCGCATTATGAGAACATTGAAGCTTTGCAAAAACGTCAAGTTGCATGGGGATTATCTAGTTTAGATGTTTCGTTTATGATAGGGGCACTCTCTGATGAAAAGCATCTAAAAAAGAGTAGCAGGTGGATGGAAAAAAGAAAAGTTGAGTTAGATAAAATACTGCATGATAGTGGACTATTCTCTAAGATATACGATTCTAGTTCTAATTTCATCTTAGCAAAACTATCTTCTTTAGATGCACAAACTCTTCAACAAAAGTTAATATCGTATAAAATATTAATCAGAGATTGTAGTAGCTTTGACTTTTTAGATGGAAGTTATGTTAGGTTCGCTCTTAAAGATAAACGCTCACATAAAAAGTTAAAAAAGGCACTAAATGCACTCACTTAGTATATTTGGAACATCTTCAGATGCTGGAAAGTCTACAATGGCGTTTGCTATTACCTATCTTTTAAAAAAACGTGGAATCAATGTCGCCCCATTTAAAGCACAAAATGTCTCTAATAATTCCAGTGTATGCGATGAAGGTGGTGAGATAGCACAACCTCAATTTTTTACAGCAGAATCTATTGCCCTTAAAACTACACCTGACTTTAATCCTGTTCTTTTAAAATCTGGAAGAGGAAATGGTGCCTCTTTGATTGTAAATGGACGTAGTTTGAATGAGCAAAGTGTGCAGGAGTATTATAAAAATCTTGACACTCTAAAACCAGTTGTTAAATCTGCGTTTGAAAGACTACAAGATAGTTATGAGGTAATTGTAGCAGAAGGTGCAGGCTCACCTGTTGAGCTAAATTTAATGCAAAAAGATTTATCAAATATTTATATTGCAGATACATTCAACACAAAAATCATTTTAGTCGCTGACATTGAGCGTGGTGGGGTTTTTGCTTCTATTTGGGGTGTTTACAATCTTTTGCCAGCGAAATTACAGAAAAATGTCATAGGTGTAATTGTTAATAAATTTCGTGGTGATATGAGCCTTTTTGATGAGGGTGTTAAAATTATTGAAGAGCGTTTTGGCTTGAATGTGTTAGGTGTTGTACCGTGGAAACCTTTTAACTTAGGCTTTGAAGATAGCCAGTCAATAATGGGTTATGTGCAAGATACCAAAGATTGTATCGTAAGAGTAGGGGTGATTAAACTGCCTCATATTAGTAATTTTACAGATTTTGAACCACTCGTTGTTGATGATGAGGTTGAGGTTTTGTTTATAGATTCTATCTCACAAATTCATGGATGTGATATTTTAGTTATTCCTGGAACAAGGCGTACAAATGATGATATGTTTTGGTTAAGAGAAAATGGTTTTGAAGATGTAATTAAAAATTTCAGAGGTACTCTTATCACAATTTGTGGTGGTTACCAGATGATGTTTGAAAAGATTATTGATGAGAGTAGTGTTGAATCTGATATAAAAAGTGTTGATGCTTTTGGACTAATTGAAGGAATAGTTGAGTTTAAAGAGGAGAAAAAAGTTACAAAGGGAGTGTATAAGCTATTTGGCATGGAGCTTAATGGATATGAGATTCATCATGGTATGGCCTCTTCAATTGGAGTAAAAAAAGAGAACTTTTATGGCACATTTTTGCATGGACTTTTTGATAATGATGAGTTTAGAGAAGATATTTTTAAAGAGTTTGGATATAAAGGCTTTAATTTCTCAGAGTACAAAAAGAGCAAAATTGAGAGTTATACAGATGAGATTAGTAAAGTTGTAGATATTGATACAATTATAAATGAGTTAAAAAAATGAGTGTGGCACTACTAGCTTATATAATAGATAGGTTGTTTTCAGAGTTTAAATTTATTCGTCATCCTGTGCAGATATTTGGCGATTTTATAACATGGTTTGAAAAACTTTTTTATAAAGATAGTGTCATACGTGGGGGAATTTTACTTTTAGCATCTGTGGCTATTTTTGGCTTGCTAGCTTTATTAGTAAAAACTGTAGTATCTACGTTTAACCCATTTATTGAAATTTTAATTTTAGGTTTTTTATCTTCAATGTTTTTAGCGCACTCAATGTTATACCAGTCTGTACTTAACGTGGCAAACTCAAATAAGCCACAACGTGAAGTTGCGATGATAGTTAGTAGAGACAGTAAAGAGTTAACAAAAAGCCAAAGTTACAAAGCGGCAATTGAGAGTTATGCTGAAAATTTAAGTGATGGAGTTATTGCACCACTTTTTTATCTTGTGCTATTTGGCTTTAGTGGCATTGTTATTTATAAAGTTATTAACACATTGGATTCTATGGTTGGTTATAAGAGTAAACACTACATTAATTTTGGAAAAATATCTGCACTTACTGATGATGTTGTAAATTTTATCCCTTCACGCATTAGCGCTTTTTTAATTGCATTACTGTCTTTTTCTCGTAGTAATTTTGATTATATCTCTTTTGCAAAAGGACATGAGAGCCCAAATGCTGGTTATCCAATTTCAGCAATGGCTCTATCATTAGGAGTTAGTTTAGGTGGAGCAACTAGTTACTTTGGCAAGATAAAAGAGAAACCATACTTTGGAGATGGTCGAAAAGATATAAATAAAGATGATGTTTTTAGAGCATTAGAATTTAGAAATAGGGTAGATATTTTTATAATAACTTTATTGATTTTTGGGAGTATTTATGGAATTTAATAAAGAAGATGTAGATACTTTACTAACTATTATGCAAAACCGTAGAGATGTACGTGGTAATAGATTCTTAAATAAGCCTATTGAACAAGAAAAAATAGATTTGATTTTAGAGGCTGCTGTTACTGCTCCATCTGTTGGTTATTCTCAACCATGGGAGTTTGTTTTAATTGATGATGCTGAAAAAAAAGATCAGATATTTAACATTTTTGAAGTTGAAAATGAGAAAGCAAAACCAATTTTTGAGCATCGTCCAATGTATGAACGACTAAAATTAGAAGGAATAAAGGAGGCTCCATTAAATATTGCAGTTCTTTATAAAGATGCAAAAGAGAGTATACTTGGTCAAACTTCTATGAGTAAGATGGGAGAGTATAGTGTTGTTTGTGCAGTACAAAATATGTGGTTAATGGCACGTGCATTAAATATTGGAATGGGTTGGGTGAGTATTTTAGATGAAAAAAAAGTAATTAAAGCAATTGGTGCAACTAGTGAACATAAATTGGTAGCTTATATTTGTTTAGGTTATATTAATAACTTTTTAGCTGAGCCTGAACTTAAAACATTTGGTTGGGCAAAGCAAAAAGAAGTAAAAAGTTTTATTTCATATAATATTTACAATAAATAATTAATTTTGTATTAAAAGTAAGATTTATTTATGGTATTATTGCAACAATATTTTTTTAAATATAAAATAAAATAATACTTAAAAGGTTTTTAATGAATCGTCGTCAGGCACTAAAAACAATTGGTTTATCTCCTGTTGCAGCTACAATGCTGCTAGGCACAAGTAGTGCCATTACACCAGCATTAGCTAGCTCAGATGCAAAAGGTAAAATTGTGATTGTTGGCGGTGGAACTGGTGGGATTATTGCTCTAGCACGTCTACATAGAGCTATAAGTAATCCAGATATTACTATTATCGCTCCGAATGAGACGCATATATATCAGCCTGGTCAGGTATTTATGGCAGCAGGTTTATATGATTATAGCGATATAACAAGAGATAATAAAGATTTTATTCCAGATGATGTTGAGTGGATAAAAGATGAAGTATCAGAATTTGATCCAGATAACAACAAAGTTATAACACGTGCAGGAAAAGAGGTCAAATATGACTATCTTGTTGTGGCTACAGGAATTGAGTATAAATATGAGCACATTAAAGGTCTTAGTATCGATGACATTGGTAAAAATGGAATCTCTAGTGTGTATTTGAATAATCCTGAAGAAGGAACAACAGAAGGTGGAAGTTTAACTTGGGATTGGTTTAATGATATTAAAAATGATTCAAAAGCTGGTAAAAAACCACGTGTAATTTGTACGCAACCTGGAACACATATTAAATGTGGTGGAGCACCTCAAAAAATTCTTTATCTATCTAATGACAATTTAAGAAAAGATGGTCTAACTGCTGATTTTACTTTTGCAACTGCTAAAGGGAAACTTTTTGGTTTACCTGAAATCGAAGCTTCATTAAAAGAGGTTCAAAAAGGATATGGAAATATTACAAATAAATTTGGACATGATTTAAAAGAGATAGATGTTAAAAATAAAATAGCTACATTTGCTCATAAGTACTCAGTTAAGGGTGAATATGATGAAGATTTAGAAGAGTATGACATGATTGAAAAAGAGGCAACTGTTAAAATTGAATATGATTATATTCATGTTGTTCCTCCAATGGGTGCACATGAACCACTTGCTAAATCAAAACTTAGTTGGAGCAAAGGAAACTCAAAAGGTGAGTTAGAGGTAGATAGAGAGACTTTACAACATAGACGTTATAAAAATGTATTTGGTATTGGTGATATTTGTGCAGTTCCTTTTGGTAAAACAGGAGGTAGCGCACGTCATCATGGTCCAATTATGGTAGGAAATTTAATATCTCAAATGGAAGGTAAAGAGCTTACTGAGAAGTTTGACGGGTATACTGTTTGTCCTCTTAAAACAGAATATGGAAAAATCATATTAGCTGAATTTAACTATCACGGATTAGCTCCAACATTCCCAATGAACCCAGCAGTACCAAGGTATACATGGTGGTTATTTGATCTCTATGCACTTGTCCCTATGTATTGGCATCTGATGTTACGTGGATTAATGTAATCCACGCACAATAGTAACTATTTAATTTTACTTGGCATCATATTCTGAATGCTAAGAATTATTACAGTAGTTACTGTTAATATTAAAACCCCATTAATTAAAAGATCCATTTTGTACTCCTTACTTTAATTTATATACTCTATATACGCTATTATATAATAATATTATTATATTGTCAAATTTAGTATCTAATTGTTTTAAAATATTATTTAATGCTTGTTATTTGTCTATAATCTTATTGTAATAAGGAGACGTATATAATTGCACGACAAAATGTGAATCTCTCTTTACTTGCAGGTTGTGTTATAGTTACAAAGTTTAATAACAGGTGCACATAAACAATGAAATATAAAAGATTTAAAGAGAATATTAACTTTGCTGGTTATAAAAATAAAGAGTTTGCTAAACTTCTTGGTATCTCACAACAGAGTATTACTAACTACTCTAAAAAGGGAGTTCCACGCAATTCAGCACTTATCTCTGAACTTCTAGCTACATTACGTTACAACAGTATAGATATTGATCCTATAATAAAAAAATATATGGATGAATCAGATACAGATTAAAAAGATAAAGGTGTACTAATATGGTACTTATGATAGACAATTACGATAGTTTCACATATAATATAGTGCAGTATTGTAAAGAACTTGGTGCTGATTTAAAAGTTATTCGTAATGATGAGCTTAGCGTAACTGAAATAGAAGCGCTAAATCCAGAAAAAATTATTATCTCTCCTGGTCCTGCAACACCCAATGAAGCTGGTATTAGTTTGGAATGTGTTGAACATTTCTCTGATAAGACTCCAATTTTGGGAATTTGTTTAGGACATCAGACAATTGCACAAGTTTATGGCGCTAAGGTTGTTCGTGCAACAAATATGATGCATGGTAAAACCTCCACAATAGATAAAAAAGTAGATACTCCTATTTTTAAAGATTTGCCAGAGCATTTTATTGCAACTCGTTATCATTCGTTGGTAGTTCAAAAAGATGAGCTCCCCTCACAAATAATTCCAACAGCATATAGTGCAGATGATGGTGAGATAATGGCACTTGAAATTGAGGGTAAACAAGTTTACGGTGTACAGTTCCACCCTGAGTCAATAATGAGTGAATACGGACATGAAATGATTGATAATTTCCTAAAATTATGAACAAAAAATTAGGCATTTTACTTTTTGTAAATGCCATAATCTTACTTCTAATATCAAATCAGCTCTCAATTAGTTTTCATGAAAGTGAACTATTTTTTGATTCTAATTCAGCTTTATCCTACATTATAAGAGTATTTAGCACTGTTTTTGGTCAAAATGACATAGCAATTCGTCTGCCTATGATTATTTTTCATCTTTTGAGCGTCTATCTATTATATGAAATATCAAAACCGATACTACTAAATGAAAAAGAACGTATCTATATGGTCACTATCTTTGTAATGTTGCCTGGTGTCATTAGTGCATCTCTTCTTGTAAACGCTGCAGGACTTGTAATATTACTTACTCTTTTATATTTATATTATAGAGAAAGAAATGAGCTTTTTTCATATTTTATTTTAGCTTTAATGCTTTTTGTAGATTCTGCATTTGCTATGTTATATTTGGCTCTGTTTTTACATGCGCTTTATGAAAAAAAGTCACACTTTGCAGTAATAATGCTTACACTTTTTGTAGCATCTATGTTAATCTTTGGATTTGATACTGGTGGAAAACCTAAAACATACTTTTTAGATACATTTGCAATTTATGCAGCAATTTTTTCTCCACTGCTTTTTGTATATCTTTTTTATACACTTTATAGGACACTTATAAAAGAGAAAAAAAGTTTACTTTTTTTTATAGCAATCGCTACTCTTGGTTTCTCATTTTTACTATCATTTCGTCAGCGTATCCATATTGAATCCTTTGCCCCTTTTTTAACTATATCGATGCCACTTGTCGCTCAGATGTTTTTACGTAGTTACTATATTAGATTAAAAGAACATAGATCTTTTTATAGGAACTCATTGATGATTGTTATGGGTACATTAGTATTTAGCTCTCTTGTAATTATTTTTAATCCTCTATGGTACTACTTAATTAAAAATCCTGATAAACATTTTGCGAGAAATCACCATATTGCAAAAGATTTATCATTTGAACTAAAAAAAATTGGAATATATAATATACAAGTTGACGATATTCGTATGAGTGAAAGGCTTAAGTTCTATGGCATAGGTAGTAAAAATGAATATATGTTAAGTAAGTATGAAAGCAATAATTCTAAAAAGGTTACGATTCGATACATGGGTGCAGTTGCTGGCAACTATTATGTTACGAAACTTCCCAAATAGTAGTTTGTAAACCATAACTTATATTTTTTATAATCTTTTTGATGCTACAATTTTGCCAAATTTTTTAAAAGGGGTTGCAATGGCACAAAGAGCGATTCGTGAATACGACGGAAAAGCTATCTTTGCAAAACACTGGGAAGAGTACTTTAGCGGGTTTCATTATGGATTTAAGTCTGTAATGGTAGCAAGCGGTAAAGAACTACTTGAAATTGCAGATAAACATGGATTTGAGTGGCTTAAACAAGAGCCTTTGGTTGCAAAACCAGATATGCTTTTTGGAAAACGTGGTAAGAACGATTTGGTTCTTTTTAAAGACCAAAAACCAGGTGACGTTTCTTTAGCAGTTGCGGCAAAATGGATTGATGAAAAAATTTCTCATGAGACAATCTTACTTTCAGGTCAAAAAGGTCAACTTACACATTTCGTAGTTGAACCATTTACTCCACACTCACAAGATCAAGAGTATTATGTATCAGCAACAACTGTTGGTGAAGATGATGTTCTTTATATGTCAGCTGAGGGTGGTATGGAAGTTGAAGAGGGATGGGAAGAGAAAGTTAATGAAGTAACTATTCCTATTACTATGAACGATGCTGATATTGAGCATTTAATTCGTGCAAATGTACCAGCTGGAATTCCTGAAATAAATAAAGAGCGTTTTATCTCTTTTGCTGAGCAATTCTATAAATTCTATCGTGATATGAACTTTGCATATTTAGAAATCAACCCAATTGTTATGGTTGGAAATGATATGCATATTTTAGATCTTGTTGCTCGTTTAGACGATACTGCAGGATTCATGATGGGTGATAAATGGGGAGATGTATCTTTCCCTACTGCTTTTGGAATGGAAGATCAATCTCCTGAAGAAAAAGCAATCGCTGAAGCTGATTCAAAGTCAGGTGCATCACTGAAACTTACTATTCTTAACCCAATGGGTAGAATTTGGACTATGGTTGCTGGTGGCGGTGCTTCAGTTGTTTATGCTGATACTATTGCTGATCTTTCTGGAAATGTTAAAGATTTAGCAAACTATGGTGAGTATTCTGGTGGTCCAACTACTGGTGAGACAAAATTTTACGCAGAGACTATTTTTGACCTTATGACTCGCCATAAAGATCCTGATGGTAAAGATAAAATTTTAATTATTGGTGGAGCAATTGCTAACTTTACAGATGTTGCAAAAACTTTTACTGGAATCATTCAAGCATTTGAAGTGTATGCAGATAAATTAAAAGCACATAACACTAAAATTTATGTACGCCGTGGTGGACCTAACTATGAAATTGGTCTTAAAAATATTGAAGAAGCGGCAAAAAGACTTGGTTTATACATCGAAGTTTATGGTCCAGATACGCATGTTACCGACATTGTGCGTATGGCATTAGAGAAGTAGGGAGAAGATATGGGTGCATTATATACAAACGAAACACAAGCTATTTTTTGGAATAACAACAAAAGTGCAATTCAAAGAATGCTCGATTATGATTATGTAATTCAAAGAAAAACTCCATCAGTTGCTGCAATTGTTGCTCCAACTTCTGGAAATAAATTTGAAAAATTCTTTTTCGGTCCTGATGAAGTTATGGTTCCAATTTTCCGTACAACTGGTGATGCTGTAGCTGCACACAAAAATGCAGATGTACTTCTTAATTTTGCATCATTTCGTACAGCTTATGATGTTACTATGGAAGCTATCGAAATTAAAGGTCAATTTAAATCTATAATGGTTACAGCAGAGGGAATCCCTGAGCGTTTAGCTCGTAAGATGAATCAAGCTTCTCGTGACGCTGGTGTTACAGTAATTGGACCTGCAACTGTTGGTGGAATTGTCCCTGGTGCATTTAAAATTGCAAACGTTGGCGGAACAATTGAAAATATAGTTAACTCTAAACTTCATCGTGCGGGTTCTTGTGGTCTTGTAACACGTTCAGGTGGGCTATTTAACGAATTATCTAACATCATTTCAATCAATGCTGATGGTATTGCTGAGGGTGTTGCTATTGGTGGTGACAGATTCGTTGGTTCTGTTTTCATTGATAACTTACTTAGAATGGAAAATAACCCAGAAGTTAAATATATGGTTCTTCTAGGTGAAGTTGGTGGTACTGAAGAGTACAAAGTAATCGAAGCTGTAAAAAATGGTCAGATTAAAAAACCAATTATCGCTTGGTGTATTGGAACAATTGCTAAACATTTCTCTAGTGGTGTTCAATTTGGTCACGCTGGAGCATCTGCTAATGCTGACGCTGAAACTGCTGCATATAAAAACACTGCAATGGCAGAAGCTGGTATTTTTGTACCTGATAGTTTCAATGATTTACCTGGAACAATCAATAAAGTATATACAAAACTTCTTGGTGAGGGTGTTATTAGTGAAATACCTGCAACTGAAGTTCCTGTAATTCCTGAAGATTATTCAAAAGTTGCAAAATCTGGTGCTGTTAGAAAATCAAAAGAGTTTATTTGTACAATTTCTGATGATCGTGGTGAAGAAGCAACATACGCAGGCCATCCTATTAGCTCAGTTGCAACTCCTGATACTGGATTTGGTCTTGGTGATGTTATCTCATTGCTATGGTTTAAAAAACGTTATCCGAAATGGGCAACAGACTATATTGAAACTGTTCTAAAAACTGTTGCAGATCATGGTCCAGCAGTAAGTGGAGCACACAATGCTAAAGTTACAGCTCGTGCTGGTAAAGATGTTGTAAGTTCACTTGTAACTGGACTTCTTACAATTGGACCACGTTTTGGTGGTGCTATTGATGATGCAGCAAGATATTTCAAATATGCAAACGACAATGGAATGACTCCAAAAGAGTTTATGGCATATATGAAAAAAGAGGGTAAGCCAATTTCTGGAATTGGTCACCGTATTAAATCTGTTCGTAACCCAGATTTACGTGTAAGTGGTTTGAAGAAATTTGCATCTGAGAATTTTCCAGCAACACCACTTCTTGACTTTGCTCTTGAAGTTGAAAAACTTACTACATCTAAAAAAGACAACCTGATTCTTAACGTTGATGGTACTATTGGAATTTTGATGGTAGATATGTGGAGAGCGTTAGGTTATTCTGAAGAAGAGATTGATGGCTTTATCGATGCTGGTGCACTTAACGCATTCTTTATTGTTGGACGCTCAATCGGATTCGTTGGACATATCTTAGATGAAAAACGTCTAGGAATGCCAATGTATCGTCATCCAATGGATGATATTTTGTATAACGTAGAAAAAGCAGAAGAGCTATAACACTTCAATGAAAAAAGCTTTTACCATGATTGAACTTGTGTTCGTCATGGTAATCATAGCAATCCTCTCCTCACTAGCAATTCCAAACTTTGAACAAAATAGAATCCGTCAGGCTGCTGAACAACTAGTTTCACATATTCGTTACACTCAACATTTAGCTTTAATTGATAATGTATTTCAACCTATATCAGACAATAGTGCCAACCCTATTGAAAATAAACGTGCTCAATATTGGTATAAAGCCAGATGGCAATTAGTTTTTGGAAGAGCAGTTGTTACTAATAATGAATGGTCTTATTCAATTTTTTCTGATTCTCCATTAAGTATTAATCCAGATGAATATGATGGTAGACCAAGTATAGCTTTCAGTGAACTAGCTTTAAATCCAACAAATAAAAATCAATTTATGAGTGGAGGACATGCGTCAGGAAATTTTGCATGGGATGATTCTAGGGCCACAAAAAGTTTAAATATTGGTAATAAGTATGGAGTTAAAGGATTTTTTAGAAATGGAAATTGTGGTGCAAATAGAATTGCATTTGATTCTCTTGGTAGACCTATAAGAGGTGATATGTCAAATGATGTATCTGCTACTTCATCAATGCTACAAAATCAATGTGTATTTACTTTGTGTTCTGTTGATATTAACCCATGTACTGGTACACAAGTGCAAATAGCGATAGAAGCAGAAACTGGTTATGCACATATCCTTTAAAGTATTATTTGAAAATATAATTTAAGTAAAATTTCATAATAAAACCCTTGACAATAGAAGTAAATTCCCCTATAATTCCCGTCCACAAACGAAGACCACCTGAGAGTTTCAGGAAGCAGAGTTGAGTTTGAGATGATCTTTGAAAACTAAGTAGAGAAAGACAATGTGTCGGA